>Ga0209121_10000048_pt1 | contig 109200 bp, 108 predicted proteins | sample Cruoilmetagenom3_FD_187292 | JGI IMG/M metagenome (GOLD analysis project Ga0209121, IMG submission 187292) | Oil polluted marine microbial communities from Coal Oil Point, Santa Barbara, California, USA - Sample 3 (SPAdes) (version 2) | ecosystem: Environmental > Aquatic > Marine > Oil seeps ...
TCCCGGCGGCGTTGGGCCGATGACCATTGCCTGTCTTCTGGCCAATACCGTGACGGCCTGTTGTCGCGCAAATGGCCTGGCGGAACCCGAAGGCCTGACCGCCTGATCCGGGCATCCCTGCGACAAAAAGGATAGGCAAAACCCCTGGTGCACGGGTTTTGCCGCTGTTCTGCTAACCGAAGTTTCACATTCCTGCGCGACACCGATCCCAGCGTATCTTTTGGGGTTTTTGATTATGCTGCGGGCCCTGAATTCGGTTGTCGCGACCATGGGGTATGGCGGCATGATCCATCAGTTCAAGAACTATGTGCTGCGCCAGGATGCCCCTCGGGTTGCCCGGGTCGAGACCGCAATCAGTGCCGCCCGTGAGGCCTTGGCGGCCTATGCACGGTTTGATGTGACGGCGGAAGAGCTCCGCCGCGCTGGCAGACATCGAAAGTGTGATCACGGCCCATGAAACGGGGTTGGCCAAGGCGCAGGAACTGGCAGAAACGGGGCAGACACCTGAACAGATCGACGCTGTTGTCAAAGTTTCGGATGCGCCAGCTTTGCAAGGAACGGCCGCTTTGGCCAAGGCGATTTCTGTGGAAACGGCCCTTGCCAAGGCACAGTTGAATGAGGATCTGACCTATACCCGGCTCCTGACCCTCCTGTCGGCCCTGGTCGTTGTGGTGTCGTCGGTTGTCTTGGCGGTGGTCAGCGCGCGCATTCTGTTGTTCAAAATTGCCCGCCCCGCCAGACGTATCGCGGTTGAGTTGGAAAAACTGGCCGGAGGAGGAGCCGATATTCGTGTCGATAACATGCTGCTGGACACCGAGCTTGGCGCCATTGCGAAAGCGGCAAAGCCTTCCGCGAAAACCTGATCGAACGCCGCCAGATGGAACAGGAAAAACAGGCGGCAGATCAACGCGAACGGGAGTTGCTGGAATGCAATATGGCCACAGAAAAGCAGGCCCGCCTGGATGCCGCGGAAATGGCCTCAGCCATGCAGGGTGATTTCACACACCGGGCCGACACAGATGTGGCGGATCAAAACCTGATTGTGTTGATCGAGGCGGCTAATCCTTTCTTGTCCGGGGGCGAAGCAAGCCTGTCGGCGACGGGTGATGTGTTGATGGATCTGTCCCATGGCAATCTTCGGGTGCGAATGGACGGGTTTTACGAAGGGGTGTTCAAGGCGTTGCAGGGCAACATGAACCAAACCCTGGAAACGCTCGAGGAAATGGTGGAAGAGATATCATCCAGTGGTCAGACGGTATCGCTGAAATCCGATGAGATTCAGGCGTCTGCTGACGATCTGGCACGCAGGACGGAAAAAAGCACCGCGTCGCTGGAAGACGCCGCCGCAGCGATGGATGAAATCAGCGCGACCGCGCAATCTGTGTCTGAGAATATTTCGTCAGTGTCGAAAAGTGTGACCATAGTGGCCGAGGCCATGCAGGCTGTGTCGGAGGTGAGCGATGCGATCGGTGTCATTTCCAAGCAAACCTCGGAGGCCGCAGATGCGGTTGATCAGCAAGCCGCAGGCTTGGCGGGTGTCAATGCGGCCATCAGTGAACTTGATGGCGCAACTCAGGTCAACGCGGCGATGTTTGAACAAGTCAACGCCACCAGTCACACATTGCGCAGCGAGGCTGCCCTGCTGGAACGCGCGATTTCCAAGTTCCAATCGGACGATGAGGCCACGAATACACCCATAACAGATGGGGAGGGTCACCCATTCCCAGCACCCTCTGACAAGGACAGCCCTGCCTTCGCGTCTGCCAGCTAGGTCGTTCTATATGCGCAGTTTCTTAGGTGCGCGCACAAGGGGGCAAACGCCTAAAGGCCGTGTAGGTCGGCGTTGGAACAGATCAGTCTTTGAAGACCGGGTCCCGTTTTTGCAAGCCAGCCATGATCGCCTCCATCTGGTTTGGCGTTCCAACCAGCCCTTCTTGCACAACGCTTTCAAGGATCAATGTGGATTCGATATCGGTCAATTCAGTGTCGGTGATCAACTGTTTCGCAGCCCGCACGGCGTCGGGGGATTTCAGGGCGATCTGCTGGGCCAGGTCTTTTGCCCGGGCAACGGGGTCTTTTGCCAATTCGGTCACAAAGCCCCAGGCCTGTGCATCTGCGGCGGCGAACTGTTCGGCCGTATAGGTCAAGCGGCGGATCACATCACCCCGGGCCAAACGGCGCATCAGGACCATGCCGCCCATGTCCGGGATCAAGCCCCAGCGCCCTTCCATGATCGAAAAGCGGGCGTCAGGTGCAGCGATACGCATGTCCGCCCCCAACATGATTTGAAATCCACCGCCAAAAGCATATCCGTTGATTGCTGCGATCACCGGTTGCGGCAGCTCGGCCCAAACCATCGCGGTTGCCTGAAACAGGTTTGACCGGTTGTGTGTGCGCTTGGCAAAGCCAACGTCCTTGGCAGCCTTGGCCAGCAAGGGCATGGCTGCCACGTCCAGCCCGGCACAGAATGCTTCGCCGGCGCCGGTCAGAACCACGGCCCGGATATCCTTGCGCTTGGCCAAAGACGCCCCGGCCGCCACGATCGCTTCGATCATCTCAAGGTCCAGCGCATTGCGTTTTTCGGGACGCGAAAGTGTGACAATGGCAACGGGGCCGTCTTCAGTAATCGTGACACGTTCGCTCATGGTGTTCTCCTCGATTTGGGGCAGTTTGGACAGGGCCGTGGCAAAACCCAAGCCTCACGTTGCGGCAGTTATCCCGCGTGGCTGAGAGGGACCGGAACCATGGTGCCCAACAGCACTGCGATGTGGTGGCGTGTCTCGCCCTTGACCGCATAAACATCGGCCTGAACGGTCATCAATCGGCGCCCCGGTCGGATCACGCGCCCCTCGGCGACCAGGTGATCGCCCTGCGCGGGAGCCAGAAGATTGATCTTCATTTCTGATGTCACAACCTCCTGATCTTCGGGCATCAGACTGAGCGCCGCATAGCCCGCCGCGCTGTCCCCTATGGAAAAGGTCAACCCTGCATGGCCAATACCGTGCTGCTGCAAAGCCCCGGGGGGGATTGAAGAGGTGATCTGACACTGCCCGGGCCGAATGTCCGTCAGCCCGGCGCCCAGCGTATGCATCATGGATTGGCGCGCGAAACTGTCGCGCAAACGGGCTTCGAGCTGTGGGTCACATTCTGCCATTCTGTTTCCAATCCTGTTGACGATCCGGGTGGGCCTGCTTTCGGGGTATCAGGGCGGGCAGGGGGAACCAACAGTTTCGTCCCGTTATGTCATGGCGCAAAGCCGGCGTGAAAAGGGGCGGTCACTCCTGATTTTGAAGGATGACACTCAGGGTCCAGTCAGCCAAACCACCACCCATTGGTCGAAAGCCGGTGAGTTTGGGCGGCCACACAGAAAACACCCCGTCAGGTGGAAAATACCTGAGAGCTAGCCGCGCGGCATCGGAATAGCCCGCGGTACGTTTCCAACCAGAACCGCCACAGCCTCAGGGCGCATCAGGCGTACAAGGGCTGCGTCGTCAGATCGCAAACCGCCCGTATATGTGCCATATGCGGGCAGGATCACGCGATCACTGTCATGTAAAAGGCACGGGCGCGACAGCCCGCGTCCCCGCAGCCGAACCTGCGCCTTGGGGTGGTAATGTCCGGAAATTTCGCCTGCCGCACCCGCCCGCGCAATGTGGCGAAAGCTTAAAGGCGGGGCGTGGAGTTCGGCCAGATGCGTGCCCCCCAACCCCACGGGGCCTGGGTCATGGTTGCCCTCGATCCAGACCCAACGCCGCCCCGCCATCAGCCCGGTCAACCACAAGGTATCGGCTTCATCCAGGTTTTCACTGGCCTCAAGGTCATCGAAACTGTCGCCCAGACAGATCACCGTCGCCGCTTCGCTCAGCTCTATGTCCAGGGACAAACGCGCCAGGGTGTCGCGGGTTTCATAGGGTGGCAAATGGGTGCCATCGCGCCGGGCAATCCGTTCGGATTTCCCCAGATGCAGGTCCGATACACACAGAGTACGCGTCTCAGCCCACCACAACGCGCCAGATGGCAGCATGCGCAACCGTGTGCCCGCAAAGATGAAATCATACCCGTTCATATTTTGTTCCAACAACATTCCGGGCCGAAAATCAAGGCCTAAGCCAATCCGGCCGCGGCCGTCAGCCGGTCCGCCTCGGTCGTCAACAGAGCTTCGGCCCCGACACCATCGACGGGCACCTTGCCGACTTCCAGAAACAGAGGGGCCGCGAAGCTTTCCTCGACCTCGCCCAAGGGTTTTCCGCCCCGCCCCTTCATGCGGACCTTCAGCGTATGGGTGTCCTGGATCGTGCCGATGTTCATATGGATTTGTTGCGCCAGGCGCGGGTCGCGCAACTGCCATTTCCCGTCGGTGCGTTGCAGCAATCGTTGCCAGCGATCACAGGCGCGCAGGGCGTACCCGCCGGTGGCAACAAAATCCAGACAGTCGTCAAACGCGGCGCGGCTGAACGCGCAATAGGCACCCGCGCCTGTCACTTGGGTGAACAGGTCGTCGGCGTCAAAAGGCGCGGCGCAGGCGGTGATCAAAATGTGCTGGCACAACACGTCACGTGGCCCCGGACCACGCGGGTCACCGTCCAGGTCGTGGTCCAACGCCGCTTCGATTGCAACCTGATATTCGATTACCTCCCAGCGGTTTTCAGGCAATAACAGGGCCTTGGAGGGGGCGTTATTGCGATGGTGCGCCCGCCAGATCCGCCTTTATGGCATATCTGCCACCACCGCCGGACCAGGGCGGCGTGGTCTGCGTGCGCAGCATGGTGAAGTCGGGGGCCGGGCCCGGGTCTGCGGTCAGGATGGCGCAGGGCGTGGGATGCGGCGCGAAATATTGCGCCAGAGCGGGCGGGTCATCGACGGTGGCCGAAAGGCCGACCCGGCGCAGACCCGGACATAGCGCCGCCAGCCGGGGGAGGCACAACATCAGCTGATCCCCTCGTTTACTTTCGGCCAGTGCATGAAGCTCATCCACCACGACGCGTTGCAGTCCGCCAAGAATTTGTGGGGCGTCTTCATAGGACAAAAGCAATGCCAGGCTTTCGGGGGTGGTCAGCAGTATATGGGGCGGATCGGCGCGTTGCGCCTTTTTGCGGGTTTGTGATGTATCGCCTGAACGGTCCTCAACCCGGATGGCCAAGCCCATATCTTGGATGGGGATCATCAAGTTTCACCGCATATCAGCCGCCAGTGCCTTGAGCGGTGAAATGTATAAAGTGTGCAAGCCAGCCGCAGGTTTTTCCCCGATTTCGACCAGAAAAGGTAGGAATTCTGCAAGCGCTTGCCGCCCCCCGTTGGCGCAATCAGCATCACCGCCGGGTCGTACGCCCGCGCGAGCATGTCCAACTGATGCGGATGGGGGTGCCATCCGCGGGTGTCAAACCAATCGCTGAAAGTTTTGGACAGGGGATCATGTCCACCAGTCTAGGCGTTTGGGTCGGGGATGAAAATTTCACATTTTCCAGCGACAGAATTCTGCCAGTCGCGCGTTTCAGGGGTATCTGAAATTCAAAAGGCCGAGATCATGAAATTCCTTCGCAAATGGGCCACTCCGTTGACGGTTGCATCCTTCCTGATCATGGGGGTGACGGGCACATTGATGTTTTTCCACCTGGACAGCGGGCTGAACAAACTCATTCACGAATGGGCTGGTTGGGTGATGCTGGTGGGAGTTCTTGCGCACGTGGTCCTGAACTGGCGTGCCTTCACCACCTATTTCAAACGCCCCCTGGCGATGGGGATCATGGGGCTTGGCGTTGTCGCCTTGGCTGCGTCCTTTGTGCCGGTTGGCGGCAGCGGTGGTGGTGACACAGTGCGCATGGTGATGATGTCGATCAGTTCCGCACAGGTCGAGACGATGATCGCGCTGTCGGGCAAAGATACTGATGCCGGTTTGGCCGCCCTGGCCGAGGCTGGGTATGATGCCCAGCAGGGGCAAAGCATGGCGACGTTGACCGGCGGGGATCGTGCCACACAGGACGCCATTCTGGCGGTACTTTTCGCCCAGTAACGGGATGGGTGGCACCGAGAGGCGCAAAGAGGGCGGTTTTGGCCGCCCCCGACGCCTTAGTGAATGATTTCTTCTTCGCGCACGAACATGTTGGCCCAGGCGCGGTCGATCAGCTCGGGTGACATCTGGTACGGAATGCCTTCGAATTCGCAAATCGCGATCATCTGATCGATCAGGAAAACCGGCTGATAGTTCGCATAAACATTGTCGATGGTCGGATATTTCTTCTTCAACAAATGGACCAACGACGCCTCATCCAATGGCATTTTCTTTTTGCGCGCGACCATCGCGAAGATCTTCAGGAAATCCTCTTGAACAGGCCCGTCGATCTTGATCTTGAAGAAAATCCGGCGCAGGGCCGCTTTGTCGAAAATCTCGTTCGGGTGGAAGTTGGTTGAGAAGATGACCAGCGTGTCGAACGGCACCTCGAATTTTTCGCCCGATTGCAGCGCCAGGATGTCCTTGGCTTCCTCCAACGGCACAATCCAACGGTTGATCAACGCCTGAGGCGGTTCTGCCTGGCGACCAAGGTCGTCGACAATGAACACGCCTCCAGTTGATTTCAACTGCAAGGGGGCCTGGTAAGTTCTTGAAGTGGCGTTATAAACTAGATCTAGCATGTCCAGGGACAATTCCCCCCCGGTGATCACTGTCGGGCGTTCGCACAGCACATAGCGCCGGTCATAGGTGTTTGAGCGGCGGCGCAATGAATTGGGGTCTTCCGCGTGTTCTTCGGCCGAGGAATGCACGATCGGATCATAGACCGTGATCACCTGGCCCGAGTATTCGATTGCGCGCGGCACATAGATTTTGTCGCCCAACGCGTCACGGATCCCGTTTGAGATCGAAGATTTTCCGTTGCCCGGCGGCCCGTACATCAGGATCGAACGGCCCGAGCCCACCGCAGGGCCAAGGTGGTCCAGCAGGTCATCGGGCAGGATCAGGTGGCCCATGGCACCGGTCAACTGGCCGCGCGTCATGGTGATGTTTCGGATCGACTGGCGTTTTACCTGTTCGGCATAGTCATCCATCGGGATCGGCATTGCGCCATAGTATTCGGATTGTGACAGCGCATCCAACGCGCGTGCCTTGCCGCCATCCGTCAACTGATAACCCATTTCGTTGGACGCAGCGCCCGCGTGCAGCGTGCCCATCGCTTCGATCAAGCCCTGATCGCGGCCCATGTCGATCAATTCCTGCACCACGCGGGCAGGCAGACACAGGGTGCGTTCCAAGTCTGTGATCAGGTCCAGGTTCATGCGGAACATGGTTTTCAGAAGGATGTCGCGCATCATCACGACACTCAGCCCGGTGTCGGACAGGTTGCGCGCTGGTGGCGGCGCCATGACTTGTGCCGTCTGCATATTCATATCACTGCTCTTTTTTGTGCCTGATTTTTTCCGTGATTCTACCCGTCAGGGGCCATTTCGACAACAAAAACTGCTGACAAGGTTTTGCATCGGCAATTGTGCAACGCTAGTGTTGCGATGCGGTTAAGAGGGATGAGTGATGCAGCGGCAGAATGCGGTGATCCTGGCAGGGGTCTTGATCAGTCTGATGATCGTTTTGGTCGGGGCCAGTCTGGCGCCCGGTGCCTTCTTTGTCGGCAAGCACGAAGGCGATATGTTCCACCTGTTGCAAGTGCTGTTCCGCATGGAGCACGGACAGTTGCCGCATGAGGATTTCGTCACGCCCATCGGGGTGCTGGCCTTTGCGCCCATCGTTGTCTTCCTCAAGGCGGGGTTTGGTGTCGGCAAAGCGTTTCTGTTGGGCCAAGCCCTTGTGGCTGTGGCGTTTTTCCCCGCCGTCTGGTGGGTCTCGGCCAGCCGGTTTCGCGGCGGATGGGCCTGTTTGTTCGGTGCGGGCGTGATGGTTTTGCTGCTGGCGTTGGTGCATGGCACGGTTGAGCCCAGCATTTCGCCATCAATGCATTACAACCGTTGGGCCTGGGCCGCGGCCTTCCTGGCCCTGGCGGCGGCGATCCTGCCGGGGCAGGGGCGCGCGCACGCTCTGGCGGACGGGATCGTGATCGGCCTGGCCCTGTCTGTCATGGCGCTGACCAAGGTGACTTTCTTTGCCGCCTTCGCGGTGCCGATCCTGGTTGCGCTTGTGGGGCGGGGGACCTTGCGCACGGGGGTCTGGGCCGTTTTGACGGGTTTGGTGGTGATCGCCGGGGTGACGCTGATGATGGGCCCAGCCTATTGGACGGGCTATCTGAGCGACCTTCTGGTCGTGTCGGGCAGCATCGTGCGCCCGCAGCCAGGCATGTCCTTGAAGGATGTGATCAGCGCGCCGTCGCATCTGGTGGGCACGGCGGTTTTGATCCTGTCGGTCGTTTTGTTGCGTCAGGCTGAACGGGGCCTCGAGGGGCTGGTCTTATTGCTGTTGGTGCCCGGGTTTCTGTATGTGACCTGGCAGAATTCCGGCAATGATCCTCAGTGGTTGGCCCTGTTGGGCATGCTGTTGTGGATGCTGCGCCCGACGCGTGAAATCCACAATGCCATTGGCTGGGATATGCAGAAAGGTGTTGGCATGGCGGCCCTGGCCGCGCTGGTCCTGGCCGCGCCCAGTTTCATCAATATGGCCTGGAGCCCGTTTCGCCATTTGAACGTAAACCCGGCGGGGTATGCGGCTGTGTTGCCTGATCAGCCCCGCCATGCGGATCTGCGCGTGGCAACTCTTCGAAACCACAGGGCGGATGCGAAAATCCCTCTGGATGGGGCAGGTTCAATGCTGGCACGCGATGACGTTCCCGCGCGGGTCGAGGCCACGACCTTCATGGGCGAAGAACTGGCAAATTGCACCCTGGGTTTGGGCATGGCTCACTGGTTTGCCACCATCGCCGCCGATCTGAAATCCAGCGGATTGGTGGATGGTCAAAGCATGTTTACGACGGATGTTCTGTCCAGTTTCTGGCTGTTTGGGGCGTCAGATCCGTTGCCAGGTGGGGCGCCGTGGTATTACGGCGGGCTCAGCGGGTTCGAAAATGCCGACTTGGTTCTGGTGCCGCTGTGTCCGATTTCTGCCAAGCTGCGCAAGGTGATGTTGGCCGATATTGCGGCCACAGACACCTTGTTGGCCGAGGTCCGACGCACGGAGCTGTATATTTTGTACCGCAAATAAGGACTTTGTTGAATGAGACCGGGGGCGCCGCGCTTTTGCGCGGCGCCCCCGGTCGGATGGCGAAGCCATTCGAAACGCCTTAGCGGCCGTAGATCACGCCAATCAGCAGATAGAATACCAAAGCCGCGCCCAGGCACAGGCCCATGGGGAAATCCTTGCGCTGCCAGCTTTCCCAGCCTTCGGTGCGCGCGCGAATGGCCGGCGTGCGCTTGGCGATGCGGTGGGTGACAAAGCCCGCCAGCAACACGGCGGCGAACAGATAGACGAACAGGATCGCGTCCTGACGCAGCACAAAGGGCGCCATGGCTGCGGCGAACTTCGCGTCCCCCGCGCCCAACAATCCGCCCATATTCATGACGAACCCGACCGCCAAGATGATGGCGAAATGGCTCCAGCGCCAGGCATATTCGGGCAGGGGCAGCGCAATCAGGCCGATGATTGCGAACGCTACCAACAGGGCCAGCACGGCCTTGTTGGGGATCTTCATGGTTGCCATGTCGCTCCAGGCGGCCCAGATCGCAATGGGGGTCGCAAAGGGCAGGAACCACAGGGCAGATGTGGCCGTTTGTGCAGTCAACATGGGTCAGCCTGCCTGAATGTTGTCTTCCAGCGCGCGAAGGGCGCGCACGGCGGCCTCAAAGTGCTGGGGGTGCGTGTCGATGGCCTCTTTCAGCAATGCTTTGCCGGTCACGACATCGCCCTGTTTGATCGCCGACAGGGCCAGCGTGTGCAACAATTGTGCCCGCTCAACCTGGTTCATCGGGATGATGGGCATGTCGTATTTCTTCTGTGCACCACGGGCCAGGATCAGGTTGTTCTTGGCGGTGAACAGACCGCTGTCATAAGTAAGCGCCTCGGAAAACAGCCGCTCGGCGCCAGCGAAATCACCGCGCGTCAGCTTGGAATAACCCCAGTTGTTTAAGACCCCGGACGGTTTCGTGGTCAGCCCAACGGCGACCTCGTAAAAACTGTCGGCCTTGTCCCATTCCTGGTTGCTGTCGGCGACCATGGCCTCCAGGCGATAACGCTTATAGGTTTCGAATGTCGGCGGGATTGTGTCCAGCACGGTTTCGGCCTTGGCCCAGTCCCCGGCGCGGATCAGGGCGTCGGCCAGATCGACCCGGTCGTCGTCAACCACCTCATCCGAGGCAATGACTTTGGCAAAGATCCGCGCTGCTTCGCTGGGTTTGCCAGCGCGCACAAGCGATTTGGCCAGGCCGCGTTTCAAGTCCATGCGATCGGGGTTCGCCTGAACCGACCGCTGGAAATAGGCGACCGCCTCGTCCGGGTCCCCCACTGTCAGCATGATGTCGTTGAGGTTGCTTTCGTCGATCACGTTCACATCAGCCATGGCACGATTGACCTCGGCTGCGCCCGACGGTTTTTCACAGCCCGACAGGGCCACCGCTCCGCCAAGGCAGAGCGTTACAAGAATGGATTGGCGCATTTTGCGTCCTCTTACTGCTCGAACCCGCTTATGGCGTCGGCAGAAGGCGGTAGTCTCCGGCCCCCCGGCGCACCAGTGCGAAATTATCATTCTGCTCTGGAACATAGCCCGGATTTTCCAATTTGGCGAGCGCCAGGCGCAAATTCTCGCGAATTTCGGCAGATTGGCCACTATCCAGCCCGAAAGCGACACGGAAAACGCGGGCCGCTTCGCCGGTCTGGCCGGTTTCCATCAGCACGACGCCAAGGTTGTTCCAGGCAGGGGGAAAGGTGCCATCCTTTTCAACCGCGCGGCGCAGGATCTTTTCGGCCTGGCCCAGTCGGCCCAGCATCAGGTTGGCCGACCCGATCGCCGACAGCACGTCGACCGTGGTGCCATGTTCGGCTGCCGAACGCAGATAGGATTTCAACGCCAGTTCATATTCGCCCGCGGCCATCAACCGGTGGCCGACGATCAACCCGTCAACGCTGTCGGCGCCACGTTTGACCCCAGTCGGCGCGTAAGGGCTGTCCCCCTGAGAGGACAACCCCGTTGTCGTGCAGGCTGTGAGGGCGGTCAGGCCAAAGGCCAGTCCCAGCCGAGTAATGCGTGCAATGGTCACCTGGTCCGCCTTGTCCTGCGTCGTGGAACGCAGCCGCCCCTTAGAAGTTGGCGTTTTGCAGCGTTACATAGATTTCGTAGACCGACGGGCCGATCAGAATGATCAACAGCGGCGGCACGGTCAGCATCATAGTGGCAAGAGTCATCTTGGTGGGCAAGGTGTTTGCCTTTTCTTCCGCCCGCATGACGCGTTTATCACGCATCTCTCCGGCATAGACCCGCAGTGCCTCGGCGATAGACGTACCAAAGCTGGTCGACTGGATCAGCACGGTCACGAAACTGGCCACATCGGGCACACCGGCGCGTTCGGACATGTCACGCAGGACCTGGATGCGGTCTTTACCAGCCTTCATTTCATGCGCCACGATCTGGAATTCATCTGCCAGAGCCGGGAAGCCGGCGCGGATTTCCGTGGCAACACGGATGATCGATTGATCCAGCGATTGACCCGCTTCGACGCAGACCAGCATCATGTCCAGCGCATCGGGGAAGCCGTTGGTGATCTCTTCCTTGCGGGCCTCGACCCGGCGCGTCACCCAGTATTTGGGCAGGTAATAGCCCGCACCACCGGGAACCAGGATCGACAGGATCAGCTTTTGTGTGCTGACATCGGCGCCCGTGTTCTTTTGCATGAACACATAGCCCAGGCCCAGGATCAGGAACAAAATGCCCAATGCCATCTGGGCAAAGTGGAAAGTGCGCACCGCGTCCTTGCCGGGATAACCCGCCTGAAGCAGTTTCAGGCGCATGGCCGAATATTCTTCCTCGTCCTGCGGCTCAAGGAACGCCGAGAATTTTTCGAGCTTGTCATTACCTTGCGCCGTGCGCAGCGCCTGTTTCGGGTCGACTGCGGGCCGCATGTTGTCGCGTTTCAGCTTATCAAGCGGGTCGACGTTCTTTTTCATGAGCACGGGCAGGGTGCCCAGCACAAGGAACAGGCCGACAATTCCCAGCGCCAGCATCGGGCCCAATGGCCCCATGGTGTCGGTCAGCATGGTGTTGATCTGGTCAAGCATGGCTTTTCCTCTCAGACCTTGATGTTCACAAGGGCGCGCATGACGAAAACATTCGCAATCAGGAACCCGGCCACGACAAGGCAGGCGGGGATGAAGACTGCGGTTTCCTTCACGTCGTCATAATAATTCGGTTGGATCACGTTGATCATCACCAGGGCCAACAGCGGGAAACCCGACAGGAAGGTGCCGGACCACTTGGCCTCGGCGGTGATGGCTTTGACGCGGCGAAACAGCTTGAAGCGGGCGCGGATCACCTTGGCCAGACCGTCCAGGATCTCGGCCAAGTTCCCACCCGAGGTCTGCTGGATCGTCACCGCCACGGCAAGAAAGCGCAAATCCTGCATGTCCATGCGTTCGGCCAGGGCCTTCAGCGCCTCGCCGATGTCGCGGCCATAGGCGCTTTCATCCGAAATCACGCCCATTTCCGACCCAAGGGGATCAGGGACTTCTCTGGACACGATCTGGATCGCGGAATTGAACGGGTGGCCAACGCGCAAGGACCGCACCATCAGCTCAACTGCGTCCGGCAGCTGTTCTTCGATCATCGACAAGCGTTTCTTGGCCTTGTTGTTGATCCAGACATAGACGGCGCCGATGCCCATGGCGATCGACACGGGGATGCGCACGGCCAATCCCGCCTCGGTCCCGACAGTCAGGCCGACATAGGCAACCCCCATCAGCGCGACCATGATCATGATCAGCTGGCTGGGCGAAAAGGCGATATTGGCCTTTTGTGCCTTCAGGGCCAGGATGGAATACAGCGGGATGCCCTTGGAATTCAGGTGCTGGTGCATCTCCTTGCGAAGCTGTTCCAGCACTTCTTCCCGGGCCGCGCCCTTTTCCATCATGTCCAGACGGCGATTGACCCGGTTGTTCAGGCTGATCGACTTGCCAAAGACAGTCAGATAGATGCCTTCGACCAACACCAGGACGGCGATGAAGATCAGGCCATAGATGATGGGTTCTGCTGAAATGACCATGAGGCTTACTCCGCTGCCACGGGTTCAAACAAGGACTGCGGCAGGTCGTAACCCCACTGCCGGAAACGATCGGAATAATGCGACCGTACGCCAGTCGCGGTAAAGCGACCGATGATTTTGCCATCTGGTTGCAGGCCCAGGCGTTCGTACCGGAACAGTTCCTGCATCGAAATGACTTCGCCTTCCATGCCGGTGATTTCGGTGATCGACACCATGCGGCGCGAGCCATCTTGCAAGCGGCTGGCCTGCACGAAAAGGTTCACAGCCGAAGCGATCTGATTGCGCACAGCCTTCAGCGGCATTTCGATGCCGGCCATGGCGACCATGTTTTCCAGACGCGACACAGCATCGCGCGCGCTGTTGGCGTGGATCGTCGTCATGGAGCCATCGTGGCCGGTGTTCATGGCCTGCAACATGTCGATGACTTCTTCGCCACGCGTTTCCCCAACGATGATCCGGTCAGGGCGCATCCGCAGGGCGTTTTTCAAACAGTCACGTTGTGACACTGCGCCCTTGCCTTCGACGTTTGCCGGGCGGCTTTCCATCCGGCCCACGTGGGTCTGTTGCAGCTGAAGTTCGGCCGTGTCTTCGATTGTCAGAATGCGTTCGTCATCATCAATGAACCCCGACAGGGCGTTCAGCGTGGTGGTTTTACCAGAACCGGTCCCGCCCGACACGATGATGTTCAGGCGACAGGCGACCGCGGCTTGCAGATAGGCGGCCATTTCTTCGGAAAAGGCGCCGAAATTGACCAGCTCATCAATGCCCAGCTTGTCTTTTTTGAACTTACGAATGGACACCAGGCTGCCGTCAACCGCAATCGGCGGCACCATGGCGTTAAAGCGCGAGCCGTCCGCAAGGCGGGCATCCACATGCGGGTTGCTTTCGTCGACGCGGCGGCCAACAGCGGACACGATCTTGTCGATGATGCGCAGCAGGTGACGTTCGTCCTTGAAGGTGATGTCGGTCAGCTGCAACTTGCCATTGCGTTCCACAAAGATCTGTTGCGGTCCGTTGACCAGAATATCGTTGACGGTTTCGTCTTTCAAAAGCGGCTCAAGCGGGCCCAGGCCGGTGACTTCGTCAAACAGCTCCTGGTTCAGGGTCGTGCGTTCTTCACGGTTCAGAATAACGCCCATGCGTTCCAGCGTTTCGCTGGCAATTGCGGTGATTTCCGCGCGCAGGTCCTTTTCCGTCGCGGTTTCCAGCGCGCCAAGGTTCAGGTTGTCCAACAGCTCTTTGTGAAGCTCGAGCTTGATCTCGCCCAGGCGTTCCTTGCGCTTACGTTCCTTGTCCGCCGGCGCGACGCGGGCCGCAGTCGCGTGGGGGTCAGGCTTGCGGGTGACCGTCTTGGGGGCCGGGGCAGGGGCCGCAGGTTTGCCACCTTCAACGGCCTGCAACTTGGGCGCTCCGCCTTGCGCGGACGTGCCGCCACCAGTCTTTTTATAACGTGAGAACAATGGACTGCCCTCCTTACTGCGCCGCGATTGCGGCTGATTTGTTGACCTCATGCACGGATGCGGCCAATTTCTGGATTTCCTTGCGCAACGGGTTCTTGGCCGTTGTTTCCGCCAAGGGAATGCCGTGATCACCGGCCTGCACAATGGGTTTTCCACCATCGGGCATCTGCAATTCGATCGTGATATCCAGGCTTTCGGCCAGACGTTTCACCCGCGCCTTGCCGCTGAGATCGGTGAATTTCGGCGCGCGGTTCAACACATACCGCAGCTTGTTCACTGGCAGTTCTTCGGCCTTCAGCGCGCGGATCATCCGCAGCGTGTTCTGGGCCGAGCGCATGTCCAGTTCCAGCGTCGTGAAATAAATATGCGCTGCCGACAAAACGGTTTCGGTCCATTGCACCACGGTCGACGGCATGTCGATCACGACATAGTCGAAATTGGTGCGCGCGATATCCAGAACGCGCTGGATATCCTCAGACGAAATCAGGTCCAGCGGCAGCATCTCGCTGGGCGCTGTCAGCACCTGCAAACGATCGTTGAAGGTCAACAGTGCCTGCATGAAGCTCTCCTGATCCATCGATTCCGTGTCCGACAGCATTTCATAGACCGCCTCGCGGTGGGGCAGATCCAGGTAGGTTGAGATCGAGCCATATTGAAGATCGAAATCCAACAGACAGACCCGCGGCGGGTTGTCCTTTTCAAGCGTCGCCAGTTCCCAGGCCAGGTTCACGGCCAGGGTCGAGGCGCCGGTGCCCCCCGCCATGCCATGCACGGGCAAAACCACGCCTTCGCGGTCGCCAGTGGCCTTCAGCTTGGTTTCCATGCCTTCGGGAACGGCGGCAACGGGGGCGGGCTCATGGGCTTGCAGACGCTGGATCGCATCATGCAGAGCCCCTTCGGGAAGCGGGTAGGGCACGAATTCCTCGGCCCCCATTTTCAACAGCTGGTGCAGCGCGATGGGGCTGACTTCTTCGGCAATGACGATCACCTTGATGCCCTTGTCGACCGCGCGTTTGATCACGTCGACAACCTGGGCCAGGTTGACCTCGTCTTCGTCATCCATTGCAATGGCGACAAATTCCAACGCCTCGGCGTCGGGTTGTTCAAAAAAGGCGCCCGCATCATCAAGCGACAGGTCGCCCCAGGTTTCCCCCAGTTCGGTTTCCATGTCCTCAATCAACAGATCGAAATTCTGCACGTCCCGAGAGATCGTGCAAGCGACGATCGGTGCGGGTTCCGGTTGCAGTGCTACACTGCTACTCATTGCCTCATTCCTTCCAAATACAGGCGCTAACGGTGTTCCGGTATTTTTTCCGGTCTCATCGTCGGTGCCTCGTGCGACTCGAATTCACACGTACTGCTCCCATTACCCGTAAGATTTCGCAGCCAATCTTGGCAGGATTGGGGCTAAAATTTCGTAATTATGCGTTCTTTTGAGACGGTGAGCGGCTGAAAGGCGGGCTGTTTCCGCATTCAAAACGTTTAAAACTGTCTGTAACCTCCGAAAAACAACGATTTTGGGCGGTTTGACAGGGTGCAGGCTGAATTGGGGCGGGCCGAATTGGGCAAACAAAAAGGCCGACGCAAGCGCCGGCCTTTTTAAAGTCGAATGGGGAAGGGATCAGAAGGTCTCGCTCGAGTTGATGATCTCGGGGCCGCGTACCGATACTGTGGCACGTTCGGTCGCGCTTTCCACATATTCGCGATACACTGCCTGAGCGTATTTGCCGTTCATGACCATCGGATGGTCTGCCACCAGGCCGAACACCTCGGTGACCGTGCGCCGGTTGGCGCGCTCGCGGCCTTCGGTGACGATCAGCGGTTGGGTTTCACCTTCGCTGACCACGGCTTCCAGACGGGCGCGATCAACACCATGGCTGACCAGGTAATTCACCACGGCGCGCGCGCGCCGCATGCCCAGACGTTTGTTATAGGCGTTCGAGCCGACCAGATCGGTGTGACCATAGACCCGGAAGCGGACTTCGGGGAACTGGCGGATCCAGTTTGCCTGCACGCGCAAGGTGGCCTGGGCCGTCGCGTCCAGAATGGCGGTGTTAAAGGCAAAGTTCACCGTGTCGGTCACCTCGTTGGCGAACCGGTTCTCCATTGCGGCCAGGAACGTACGCTCGCCGGAATGCAGCTCGGTGTTGTTCATGGTCGGGTTGCCGAACTGGCCTTCATCCAGGAAAGATCCGGCCTCGCTGGTCCAAACCTGGCCCAGGCGGGCATCGCCGCACCCGGCCAGGATGGCCAGGATCGAGGTTGCCGCCAGGAGGGTTTTGATGTGTTGCGTTTTCATCAATCAATCCTCCATCACATAGCCATAGGAGCCTGAGAAGTCCTGTTGCGCGACCTCACCCGCAGCGCCCGATGTGGGGCGGTTGGGGGCGGCGGTCTGGCCAAACAGGAACAGCTGACTTTCGGTCGGCGGGCGGATGCGATCGGTCGGCAGCACCAGTGCTTCGCCCCGGGTGGGGGTGACAAGGTGCGGCGTGATGATGATCACCAGCTCGCTTTGTTCGCGGGTGTATTCGGCGGACCGGAACAGCGCGCCTAGCACCGGGATATCACCCAGCCAAGGCACCTGACCATTCAGATCCTGGAAGTCGTCCTGCAATAGACCCGCGATGGCAAAGCTTTCCCCGTCGCGCATTTCAACCGTGGTCGAGGCGCGCCGTGTGCGGAAGGCCGCAACCGAAATGCCGTTGTTGGCGAACGAGTTGGTTGCATCCACACCCGACACCGACGCATCCAGGCGCAGGTTGATGATGTCTTCATCCACCACGCGCGGGGTAAAGGTCAGTTCAATCCCGAAGGGCTTGTATTCAATGGTCACGTCGCCTTCGCTGCCGACCACCGGGATCGGATATTCGCCACCGGCCAGGAACGTTGCCTCTTGTCCCGACAGAGCGGTCAGGTTCGGTTCGGCCAAGGTGCGAACAACACCTTTGCTTTCAAGCGCTTCCAGCAAGACGGCCACTTCAAAGGCACCGGCGTTAAAGCCAATGGCCAGCCCGCCTTCCATGCCCTGGGTGACTTCGACAGGGTTGCCGATACCGTTTGCGCCATCCAGCCAGGTGCCGCTTTCCCCGATAATACCAACGCTGTTGCCGCCCTGAATGTCGACCGACCCGTTTAGCGCTTTGCGCACCGACCGGCTCATTTCGGCAAAGCGCACCTTCAGCATTACCTGCTGGGTGCCGCCGACGCTCATCAGGTTGGACACCCGTTCAGGGGCATAGCGTTCCGCAAGATCCAGCGCCCGGTCCAGTTTCGAGATCGAACTGACCACGCCCGACAGCACGATGCCGTCGTTTGCGGTGCGAACTTCGATCGGCTCGCCGGGAAGGATCTGGCGCAGGCGTTCTTTGAACTCTGCGATGTCGGGGGCGACTTGCACCTCGACGTTTGTAATCAGGCGCCCATCAGCGCCCAAAAGGGTCAGCGTCGTGCGCCCCGGTGCCTTGCCCAGCACATAGATCGTGCGATCCGACAAGGTCGAGATGTCCGCGATGCCGGGATTGGCAATCGAGAGCTCTGCAAAGGGAACGTCGCTTTCAACGACAACCGCCCGGTTCATCGGAACCTGCAACGCCGAAGACGCCGCCCCATGCATTACGCGCAATGTCTCGGCCTGTGCCCCCATCGGGGCGGCCGAGATACCAAGTGTCAGCCCCAGCAGGGCTGCCTTTAGAAATCTATCAATTTTCATAGTGATCCTGCCTCTCCGATCACGCCTCAGGTTGGGTCTTCTTGCCCATATTGGTGGCTAGACTGCGTTAGTTTTCATTTTATTGCAAGAATCAATGCCTTGGAGAGGGCGTTTCATGTGGATAAGTCGCAACACTCCACCGTATGGGTGTAAAAAAAGCCACCCGAGTTCGCGTCGGGTGGCTGGGTATGCTTTCAGATCTGATGCGGGGTCGCATCAATCAGGACAGTCGACCGGTACTTCGATGATTTCAGCACCTCTACGGGTCTTGATCGTGCAGACGCGCGCGGCTTCCTGTTCTTCGATCACCTGTTCCTGAATGCCCAACAGGGTGTTCTGGTCGATCTGGACCGCACCCGACACGGTGTCGTCTTCGGCGCCGACCAGCGACAGCGACAGTTTGCCGGTCGTCTGGGCCTGGGCCAGGGCGGCCACCTGTTGCGGTGTCGCCTCGACTGTCACCGTACGCGCGATGGTGGGCGAGGAGCGGTCTTCGTCCGCCGTCTGGTCGATTGCGATCAGACCCAGGCTGGCCTCGATCAGCTTGGTGACCTCCTGACGGCTTTCGCCGCCTACACGGCCGGTCCAATACACGTCGACCCGGTCACCGGGCCGCAGGAACCCTGACACGCCCGAGGCCACGTCGACCTTGATCGCAAAGGCCCGCATGCCGGCCGCCAGGCGCGAGCTGACGCCCGCATCGGCGCCGGGAGCGGTGACTTTCACGGCCAGGATGGCTTCGTCTTTTTCCATGGTGCGCAGAACGGTGCGATATTGATCCTGCCCGACGGGGAACAGGGTCTCAAGCGACTGAAACGCGCCTTCGGGGATGGCGTCTTCGGGCCATTTGACCACACGCACTTCCTCGGCGCTCAGTTTCTCGCCATAGCGCAGGGGGCTTGTCAGGACCAGAACCTCGACCGTCGGCACCATCTGGGCACGCGCCCGTTCCGAAGCCGCCAGGCGGGCCTGGTACGCTCCGAACTGATCTTTTGCGAGGTAGACCGCGCCGCCTGCAAGGGCCACGCCCAGCACCAGCACCAATCCGAATACCAATCGCATGTCCTGTCCTTTCAATCACATGGCCGAACAATGTCGGCCTTTACACCTTGGGCTTCCATACCAAACTGACGACCAATTGTGGCAAAAACTTGGACAAAGAATGAAGACTGCAAGGATTTTTGACAATCTGGAAACAACGCCTATCGCGAGTTGCTCTTCTCCGCAATGCCCGCGGGCAGGGGGCGCATGACTGTCCCCGTCTTTTCAACGGGAAAAAGGGCCGCACCTGATCAGGCGCGGCCCCTCTTAGATCAAAGGATCAGGCTTAAACGCCGCCACCAGCCGAGTGATCCATGATGGTCATGCCACCCAGCTCGCCCGAAATCGTGTCGGCCAGCGAGGTGGTGCCGGTCGAAACCGATGTCAAAACGGCGATGCCCAGGCCAACGATGGCTGCGGTCAGAACAACCCAGTCGACAGTTACGGCACCGGATTCGTCGTTGAAGAATTTGTTGAACAGTTTCATAGTTTTATCTCCTGTTGAGCGCGTAGCTCAGTGTGTGTGTTTGTCAGTTGGTCAGGTCAGGCTTAAACGCCGCCACCAGCCGAGTGATCCATGATGGTCATGCCATCCAGCTCGCCCGAAATCGTGTCGGCCAGCGAGGTGGTGCCGGTCGAAACCGATGTCAGAACGGCGATGCCCAGGCCAACGATTGCAGCGGTCAGCACAACCCAGTCGACAGTTACGGCGCCAGATTCGTCATTGAAGAATTTATTGAACAGTTTCATGTTGTGTCCCTCCGAAAGGTGTTCAGTCAGTTTTCAGTTCCTACCGTCGCTTTGTTCCGAACTGCCTGTGAACCAGTTCGTCTCGTTGCTTGGTATGGGTGTATATGGCCCCCTAAATGGGGCGGCATTTGGGCGGCATTCGGACGTTTTTGCGCGGACCGTAAAAATTGTAAAAATTTTCAGTAACTCACTGAAATTAAACGGTTTAAAAGTTATTAGATTTTTACTTCGTCTTGCGTTTCTTTTGAAGTGGCCGGTTTGAGGCCTTGAAGCAGAAGGAAAAACTGGCCCTTTTCGCCGGATTCTGCGATGGTTTCGGCAAAACAAGATCCCCCGAGGCAGACAGCAGAGGCGCCAAATGCGTCCCTTTATATATATACCCCTGTTTGTGGCCTTGTGTGCCGCAACACCGGTGCGCGCCGACGGGCCGCCACCGTTCAAGGATTTTACCTTTAAACGGGTCGTCGTGCCCAAGCCGGGTGAAAAGCGCACCATCGTACAGATCGACCCGGCCGAACAGGCGGCGGCGCCGTCTGCGGCTGCTCAGCCCGAGGCCGGGCCTGTCACCCCCGTGTTGACCGGCTGGGAATGGTTCTGGGCGGCGGTTGACGCGGAAACTGCCAAGGCTGGCCCAGCCAACATGGCGCGCGCCCTGGCCGCGATGGATGCGCGCGATGGTGTGCCTCAGCCCCGTTTGCAACATCTTCAGGATATCGCCCAGGCCCACGGGCTGGACATCCTGCGTGCAACTGTCGGCACCGATGTCAGCCCGGCGCTGGTCATTGCGCTGATCGCGGTGGAAAGTAGTGGGCGCACCGGGGCCGAAAGCAGTGCGGGCGCGCAGGGGCTGATGCAGCTGATCCCGGCCACCGCCGAGCGGTTTGGTGTCACGGATGCCTCTGACCCGACGCAGAACATCGCGGGCGGGGTGAAATACCTGGCCTGGTTGCTGGAGCATTTTGAGCGCGACGCGATCCTGGCCCTGGCCGGATATAATGCCGGCGAGGGGGCCGTGGCGCAGCACGAGGGCGTGCCGCCCTTTGCCGAAACCCGTGCCTATGTGCCCAAGGTGCTGGCCGCCTGGCGGGTGGCGCGCGGATTGTGCCTGACGCCGCCGCAACTGATCACCGATGGCTGCGTCTTTGCGGTGCGCGAGGCTGCAAATGGCTGAGCACCACCCGCTGGTGCTGGACGTCGACGGCACGTTTCTGCGCACTGACATGTTGTTTGAATGCTTCTGGGCCGGGTTGGGCCAGGATCCCATCGCCACATTGGCCACGTTGCGCCATGTCGGCCAGCCACAGGTGCTAAAGGCTGAACTGTCCCGGATCGTCACCCTGCGCACCGACCTGATGCCGGTCACGCCCGAGATCGCCGAACTGGCTGTCGCCGCCGCCGGGCAGGGGCGCGAGGTGGTGCTGGCCTCGGCCTCGCATCACACGCTGGTCACCCAGCTTGCCGCCGATCACAACCTGTCAGGCCGCATCTTTGCCTCGGATACCACGGTGAACCTGAAAGGCGCCGCCAAGGCCGAGGCATTGGCCGCAGCTTATGGCGAAGGCGGCTTTGACTATGCGGGCAACGAGGCCGCCGATCGTGCGATCTGGACCCAGGCTGATACGGCGCTGGTGGTCGGGGATGAACCATCGGCCCGCGCTCTGGCCGCGGCGGGCAAACCGGTGCAGAGCTTTCCGGGTGGCTGGCGCGCGCGCGACCTGCTGCGCGCGATACGCCCGCATCAGTGGGTCAAGAACATCCTGCTGTTCGTGCCGATGATTGCGGCCCACGCGTTCGACATGGCGACACTGATCATGGTGTTGCTGGGCATGGTCGCGTTTTCCGCCGCCGCCTCGTCGATCTATGTGGTGAATGACCTGTTGGACCTCGAGGCCGACCGGTTGCATACCAAGAAACGCCACCGCCCGTTTGCCTCGGGCGCGGTGCCCATACGGGTGGGCATGATGACCTGTGTCGGGCTGGCGATCATTGCTTTGGGCCTTGGTGCCGCGCTGGGCTTGCCGTTCTTTCTGGTCACGGCACTCTATATGTCCGTCTCGCTGGCCTATTCCTTGCGTCTGAAGCGCATGCGTTGGGCCGATATCGTCATGCTGGCGTCGCTCTATACGCTGCGGGTCACGGCGGGGGCGATGGCGACGGGGCTGGCGGTGTCAGGATACCTGATCGCCTTCATCTTTCCGACCTTCCTGGCGCTGGGGGCGGTCAAACGCTTGACGGAACTGACCCTGGCCACCACTGACGACCGCCTGCCGGGGCGGGGATATGCGCGCCCGGATCGCAAGGCGCTGTTGCGTTTTGCGCAGATGGGTGTGATCGCAGCGCTTCTGGCTTTCTTCCTCTACAGCTTTTCGGCCCAGGCCGTGGTGCTGTACCCGACGCAATGGCTGTTGTGGCTGGCGTTGCTGCCCATCGCCTGGTGGCAGATCCGCATGGTGCGGCTGGGCTATCGCGGCAAACAGGACTATGACCCGATCCTGTTCGCCATGAAAGACAAACGCGGCATCGGACTGTTGCTGATCACGCTGTCAATCATGTTTTACGCGGCCGGGCTGTGGCAGGACTGGTTTGGGATCGGCTGAGCGGTCAGATCGACATCTTCTTGAACACCGGTTCCGGGATCATCCGAATGATCAGCATGATATAGCGCCAGAAAAACGGGGTATAGACGACGTTCTTGCCCTTGGTGACGGCGTTCAGAATCTCGCCCGCGACCTGATCGGGGCTGGCGACCAGAAACATGCCTTCGATGCCCCAGGTCATGGCGGTGTCGACAAAACCCGGTTTCACGGTGACCACATGGCCGCCCGCGCGGGTCAAGCGGTTGCGTAGGCCTGACAGGTATGTGGCGAACCCGGCTTTTGCGGCGCCGTATACATAGTTGCCAACGCGGCCCCGGTCGCCTGCGACCGAGCCAACGCCAACAATGTCACCACATCCGCGCGCCTCGATCACGGGGGCCAGCATCTGCAACAGATGCGCGGGGCCGGTGAAACTGTCGGTGACCACGCCGTCGATCAGCGTGGGATCAGCATCGATCACCGCCTGGTCGGGCATAGATCCGACAAAGACGGCGGCGTTGATCTGGCCAGCTTCCTGTTCGGCACGCGCAAGGATCGGCGCAAAACTGTCGGGTTTGCGCGCATCAAAGGCAAGCGCTTCGGCTTGCCCGCCGCGCGCGACCAGATCGCCAGCGGTCTTGCGCAGGTCTTCCATGTCCCGGCCCGCCAGCAGAACGGTGGCGCCATCGGCGGCAACGCGACGCGCAAAGGCCCGCGCCATGGACGATGTCGCCCCAAGAATGATCCAAGTCTGATCCATGCTCTGGTTCATGTTGCGCTCCTCAACCCCAAACGGCGGGTCATGTCGGTTTCCATGTGGTGGTCCGGGTCGGCTTTGTTCACGGTGCGGGCCCAGTCGGCATGTTCGGGATACATCGCCTTGACGGATGCACCATCAGCCAGCGCATCCTTGGCCAGATAGACGCGGCCTCCTGCGTCCGCCGCCATGCCGTCCAGCATTTCGATCAGCTCCAACGCCGCAGGGCGGGCGGGGAAATCGACGGCCAGGGTATAGCCTTCCATCGGAAAGGACATATGCCCGGCACGTCCCGGTCCCATGCGTTTCAGCACAGCCAGGGGGGATGCCAGCTGTGATCCGGCGATCAGGTCCAGCATGTCGCGCAGGGCAGGGGCGGCGTTCAACGGCACAACCGCCTGGAACTGGTGAAAGCCGCGTTTGCCGTACAGCCGGTTCCAGTCGTGGATCTTATCCAGCGGAAAGAAGAAGTCGTCGATCGGTTTCACGGTGGACCGGCCCGCAGCGGGCACGCGGCGATAGTACCGGCTGTTGAACAGCTTTACCACGGGCGCCGACAAGACGAACCCCGGCGCGTCCAGCGGGATTTTCTTGGACGGTTTGGGCGCAGGCACCAGACCGGCGGCCAGCTCGGCCTCTTCCAGAATGCCGCGCCCCAGCTTGTCGCCGGTGGCCGCCGCATCGATCCAGCCAACCGTATAGGTGGCGGATGACCCGTCTAGCAGCGACAGAAACTCGTCCCAATCTTCGGCGCGCCGTTCGGTGACCATCATCACGTCCCCGACGCAGGGTTTCATCTGTAAGGTCGCGCTGGCGATCACGCCGGTCTGTCCCAGCCCGCCCATGGTGGCGCGAAACAGCGTCTTGTTCTTCGTGGGTGTGGCAACAGTGCGTTTGTCGCCGTGCAGCAGGGTCATCGACAGCACATGTTGGCCAAAACTGCCCGCATTGTGGTGGTTTTTGCCATGCACATCATGGGCGATACAGCCACCAACCGTGGCAAAGCCGGTGCCGGGCATGACGGCGGGCAACCAGCCCTGCGGTGCAAACAGCCGCGCCAAGTCAGCAATGGTAATGCCCGCTTCGACCTCGACCACGCCGGTGTCGCGGTCAAAGGATATGATGCGATCCATCCGCGTCATGTCGATCACCGCGCCTTCGCCGTTCAGGCAGGCATCGCCATACGAGCGTCGATTGCCGATCGCGGGCGCAGGTCGGTCTGCCAGTGTTGCCTTAAGGGTCGACAGCCGTTCAGGCCGCGCCACAGGACCCGAGACCCCCAGCACCCGGCCCCAGCCAGTATAATCGATAGTATTCCAGCGCATGGATGTCATTCCCAGTTGTTCAATCCCCGTCTTCGATGCCGGATTAGCGACAGATTGGGGCGAGAATATGGAACTGTTGCGCAAATGGGAACAGGGGATCAGTCGCGTCGCAAGAACGCAGGTAGAAGGTGCAATAGGCGGCGGGGATCCCAGTTGCGTGTGTCCCTTTCCAATCGACCGAAACATGCTTTCAACGCCGTTTCAATGACGCCCCAGAAAGCAAACAGAACGAGGGCAAGCAGGGTACCGAAGTGATCTAGGGCCCAGTAGGAAGCAAAGAACAATACGGGGGAAGTGAGAAGCCTTAAGCCCCTCCACAGGCGGCTGGCTATCATGAGCTCGGTGCCGCAGCGGGGGCAGGTGCCGGAGTTTAGGCTGAGCGCGATGCGCCAGCGTTTAGAAAAGCTAAAGTTATGCTGGTGGCAGGAGGGGCAGCTGTGCATGAAATCAATCTGTCTGGTTCATAAGAAAGAAAGGTGGGGGGCGCTAGTCGCGTGCGCAAGGGCCGGGGCCGCCAAATAGGAGCGCCTGGCACCTCCCCAAACACAAAAAGGGCCCCCGAAATGGGAGCCCTTTGCAATGCCTTAAAGCGGTGGTTCAGACCACGGTCGCTTCGGTCTTGGCGATCACGTCCTCGCGGGTGACGCCGGGCGCCAGTTCCACGATGTGCAGGCCTTTGTGTTCGACTTCAAACACGCACATGTCGGTGATGATCATGTCGACCACGGCCTTGCCGGTCAGCGGCAGGGTGCATTCCTTCAACACCTTGGACACGCCGTGTTTGTTGCAATGGTCCATGACGACGATCACGCGGCCAACGCCTGCGACCAGATCCATCGCGCCGCCCATGCCTTTGACCAGCTTGCCGGGGATCATCCAGTTCGCCAGATCGCCGTTTTCGGCCACTTCCATCGCGCCCAGGATTGCCATGGCGATCTTGCCGCCGCGGATCATGCCAAACGACAAGGAACTGTCGAAATAGGCCGTCTGGGGCAGTTCGGTGATGGTTTGTTTGCCCGCGTTGATCATGTCGGCGTCTTCTTCGCCGGCGATCGGGAAGGGGCCCATGCCCAACATGCCGTTTTCCGACTGCAAGGTCACGGTCATGCCGTCGGGGATATAGTTGGACACGAGCGTCGGAATACCGATGCCCAGGTTCACATACATGCCGTCTTCCAGCTCTTGCGCCGCGCGGGCGGCCATTTGATTGCGATCCCAAGCCATTATGCGGCGCTCCCGATTTCGAAGAGAATTTTGTCAGTGTAAAACACGATTCCAGTTGATTTGTTCACCGTACACTCAACGACATTTCGGTGTTTGCGCCCAGTTTCTGCCGCGACTTGGTCTGGTGAGGAGTCACTCTCATCAATAATTTCCTTTTCGAACACTACTTCGACATCGGGGTGCTCTGATAGGATGCTGACTAAGTCATCATGAGACTTTATCATGGTCTCAAGCCTCCCGTACGGTGCGTTGTTCGATGCGTTTTTCATGATCGCCCTGCACGATCCGGTGCACATAAATGCCCGGCAGGTGGATCATGTCGGGGTCCAGCGATCCGGTCGGCACGATTTCCTCGACCTCAACAACGCAGGTCTTGCCGCACATGGCGGCGGGCGGGTTAAAGTTGCGCGCGGTCTTGCGGAACACCAGGTTGCCGGTCTCGTCCGCTTTCCAGGCTTTGACAATCGCCAGATCGGCAAAGATGCCTTCCTCCAGGAGGTAGTCTTCGCCGTTGAAGGTTTTCACCTCTTTGCCCTCGGCAATCACGGTGCCCACGCCGGTTTTGGTGTAAAATCCGGGGATGCCGTGACCGGCGGCGCGCATGCGTTCGGCCAGCGTGCCTTGGGGGTTGAATTCCAGTTCAAGTTCGCCCGACAGATACTGGCGCATGAACTCGGCGTTTTCGCCGACGTATGAGCTGATCATTTTCTTGACCTGCTTGGTCTGCAACAGAATGCCGATGCCGAAATCATCGACGCCCGCATTGTTGGACGCGAACGTCAGGTCCTTGGTGCCCGCCTCGCGGATCGCCGCCAGCAGAAGTTCGGGAATGCCGCACAGGCCAAAGCCCCCCGCAGCGATCAGCATGCCGTCGTGCAAAAGCCCATCCAGAGCTTCGGCAGCCGAGCCGTATACCTTGTTCATGAAAGTATCCTCACGTCAGTTTCGCCGACCGTTCTGGCGCGGGGCCATTGTAGAGTCAATGAAAGGTAAGGGGCTGGGTATTTCTACCTAGCCTAACGTGGTCAGTGCAGGCGTGATCGGTGTGCCAGATCAAGGATAGCCTGCGCCGTGTTCAGCTCGTTGGTTGTGGGCATGGTCTGTCCAGACAACCCCATGTGAACGCTATGGACCCAACACAGGTATTCGGCAATCACATTCAAAGAGGCGTTTCCCTTTGCCATTTCGAATGATTTCAGAAGGTAACGGTCATATTCATCGGCGACAAACGTGCCGCGCCCATTGTCATATTCGTCGGCCAGGCCAATCGGGTCCCAAAGGGCAAACCCGATCTTCCGAAGCGATTGAAGATCAGGTTTGCGAAGGGACATTCGCCTATTCCTTGGCTGCGGTCTTTTTAGCAGGCGTTTTCTTGGCGGCAGGTTTCTTCGCCGCGGGCTTCTTTGCTGCTGGCTTTTTTGCTGCTGGCTTTTTCGCAGGAGCTTTTTTCGCCGCCGGTTTTTTCTTGGCCGGGGCTTTCTTTTTGCCCCCCTTGGCGGCCTTTTCAGCGATCCAGCCGACAGCCATCTCCATGGTCACCTCTTCGGGTTTCACGTCCTTGGGAATGGTTGCATTGACCTTTTCCCATTTGACGTAAGGGCCATAACGCCCCTCCATGACATTCACCGGCCCACCGTCATCGGGGTGTTCGCCCAGCTCGTGCAACGCCTTGGCAGCGGCTGACCGGCCCCGACCGGGATTGGCGCGTTTTTCAGCCAACAGTTCGACCGCCCGGTTCATGCCCAGTTCAAAGACGTCGTTGGGGTCTTTCAGGTTGGCATAGGTCGGTTTGGCGTCGTCGGGCAGCTTGTGCATCACATAGGGGCCGAAGCGTCCGAAATTCGTCGTGATCATGCCGCCATCGGGGTGGTCGCCGATTTCACGCGGCAGGGACAGCAGGGTCAGGGCCTTTTCCAGGTCCATGTCGTCCTTGTCCCAGCCTTTGGGCAGGCTGGCGCGCGGCGGCTTCTTGTTCTCAGGAGTCGGTTCGCCGCGCTGAACATAGGGGCCGAAACGACCGGACTTCAGGCTGATCTCATCGCCATTATCCTCGCCTAACACACGTTCGTCGCCATCGGCGCCTTCGCCGGCGATGGGGCGCGTATAGCTGCATTCCGGGTAGTTGCCACAGCCGACAAACCCACCAGTGCGCGAGGTTTTCAGGTGCAGCTGACCCTTGCCGCATTTCGGGCAGATGCGCGGGTCTGACCCGTCTTCGCGTGGCGGATACAGCTGCGGCGCCAGGGCGGCGTCCAGCTTGTCCAGCACCTCGGAAATGCGCAGCTCGGTCGTCTCGCCGATCGCAACCGAGAAATCGCGCCAGAACCGCTTCAACACGTCCTTATAGTCCATGTCGCCCGCGGACACATTGTCCAGCTCGTCCTCAAGGTTCGCGGTGAATTCATAGCCGACATATTTGCGGAAGAAATTCATCAGGAAGATGGTGACGATGCGTCCTTTGTCTTCGGGGAACAGGCGGTTCTTGTCCTTGCGCACATATTCGCGGTCCTGGATCGTCGTGATCACCGACGCATAGGTCGACGGGCGGCCAATGCCCAGTTCTTCCATGCGTTTGACCAGCGTCGCCTCGGTGTAACGGGGCGGGGGCTGGGTGTGGTGCTGTTCGGGCGTGACGGACTGTTTCGGCGTCGCGTCGCCCTGTGCAATCTGCGGCAGACGCTTGTCGTCATCATCCACGACCTGATCGTCGCGACCTTCTTCGTAGACCTTCAAGAAACCCTCGAACAGAACGACTTGGCCGGTGGCGCGCAGCACGACTTCGCCGTCGGCGCTGCCCACATCCACCGAGGTCCGCTCCAAACGGGCGCTTTCCATTTGTGACGCCAGGGTGCGTTTCCAGATCAGGTCATACAGCTTGCGCTGATCGGGTTCCAGACGGGCCAGGCCGCTGGCGTCCATCGTCATATCCGTCGGGCGGATACATTCGTGGGCCTCTTGTGCGTTCTTGGCCTTGTTCTTGTAGATCCGCGGGCTGGAGGGCACGAATTCCGCACCATACCGGTCCTTGATCGCATCACGCGCGGCCGTCACGGCCTCAGGCGCCATGTCGATACCGTCGGTCCGCATATAGGTAATGTATCCGGCCTCATACAGGCGCTGGGCGGTCGACATGGTCTGACGCGCGCCAAAGCCGAACTTGCGGCTGGCTTCCTGTTGCAGGGTCGATGTCATGAAGGGTGGCGACGGGTTGCGGTTCGCCGGTTTGGCTTCGACCTGCTGCACCACCAGATCGCGCGAGGACACGGCCTGCACGGCCATTTCGGCGGCGGTGGAATTCTCCAGGTCATAGCGTTCCAGCTTTTTGCCGGACAGATGGGTCAGGCGGGCCTCGAACTCTTGGCCGCGCGGGGTCGCCAACAGCGCCTTGACGGACCAGTATTCGCGCGCATTGAACGCCTCGATCTCTTGCTCACGTTCAACAATCAGGCGCAGGCAGACGGACTGAACCCGACCGGCCGACCGCGCACCGGGCAGCTTGCGCCACAAGACCGGCGACAGTTTAAAGCCGACCAGATAGTCCAGCGCACGGCGGGCCAGATAGGCATCAACCAGGTCCTGATCGACCTCACGCGGGTTTTTCATCGCCTCGGTCACGGCGGATTTGGTGATGGCGTTGAACACGACGCGCGACACTGGCGTGTCTTTCTTCACCGCCCGCCGCTTGCGCAGCGCTTCCTCCAGGTGCCAGGAAATGGCTTCACCTTCGCGGTCAGGGTCGGTCGCGAGGATCAGGTTGTTGTCGTCTTTCAACGCATCCGCGATCGCTTTTACATGTTTTCGCGAGTCGTATCCGACCTCCCAGGTCATGTCGAAATCGTTGTCGGTGTCGACTGATCCGTCTTTGGGGGGCAGGTCACGCACGTGGCCATACGACGCCAAAACGGTGTAATCGGAACCCAGATACTTGTTAATTGTCTTGGCTTTGGCCGGACTTTCGACGACGACGACGGGCATGAAATTCCTTTCGACTCGGGGCCCGGTAATGGACTCCACTTGGGGGCGTTAGATGTGTTCTGATGGGGGGCGTTGTCAACAGGGCATGGATTTTCCCTTTGTTTTCTTATGCCGCAAGGTGCAGAACAGACTGTGAACAGGGGTTTAAGGCGCGCGGGCGCTGGGATAGGATGGCGCGATGAGCAATTACGATGATTTTGACGCCTTCGAGGCCGCCGCCCGCCCCAGCCTGTCCGCGCGAGCGATGGCGGCGCGCCCGATGCCGTATCTGGATGGCTTGAACCCGGCGCAGCGTGCGGCCGTCGAGGCGCTGGATGGCCCTGTTTTGATGTTGGCAGGAGCAGGCACGGGCAAAACCAAGGCCCTGACCACGCGTATCGTGCACCTGTTGAACACCGGCAAGGCGCGGACCAACGAAATCCTGGCCGTGACCTTTACCAACAAGGCTGCGCGCGAAATGAAACAGCGGGTTGCCAGGACCCTGAACCAGCCGATCGAAGGCATGCCCTGGATGGGCACGTTCCATTCGGTCTGCGTCAAATTGCTGCGCCGTCACGCCGAACTGGTCGGGTTGAAGTCGAATTTCACCATTCTGGACACCGATGATCAGAACCGGCTGCTGAAACAGCTGATCCTGGCCGCCAATATCGACGAAAAACGCTGGCCTGCCCGCGTGCTGGGCGGGGTGATTGATAACTGGAAGAACCGCGCCTGGACACCGGACAAGGTGCCTGCCGGTGAGGCAAGCGCCTTTAACGGGCGTGGGATCGAGCTGTACGCCCAATACCAAGCGCGGCTAAAGACCCTGAACGCGACAGATTTCGGCGATCTTTTGCTGCATGTCGTGACGATTTTCCAAACCCATGATGATATTTTGAAACAGTATCAGCGCTGGTTCAAATACATCCTGGTGGACGAATATCAGGACACCAACGTGGCGCAATATCTGTGGCTGCGTCTGCTGGCGGCGGATCACAAGAACATCTGTTGCGTCGGCGACGATGATCAGTCGATCTATGGCTGGCGCGGTGCCGAAGTCGGCAACATCCTGCGGTTCGAAAAGGACTTCCCGGGCGCGCATGTGGTGCGTCTGGAGCAGAACTATCGCTCGACTCCGCATATTCTGGGCGCCGCCGCCGGGGTCATTCGCGGCAACGAGGACCGGTTGGGCAAAGAGCTGTGGACCGAGCGGACCGACGGCGAAAAGGTCCGGCTGATCGGCCATTGGGATGGCGACGAAGAAGCGCGCTGGGTCGGCGAAGAGGTTGAGGCCCTGCAACGCGGCACACGCGGCAAGGCACCCATGTCGCTGGATCACATGGCTATTCTGGTCCGCGCGTCACACCAGATGCGCGCCTTTGAGGATCGGTTCCTGACCATCGGCCTGCCGTACCGCGTCATTGGCGGGCCACGGTTCTATGAGCGGTTGGAAATCCGCGACGCCATGGCTTATTTCCGTCTGGCCGTGTCGCTGGACGATGATCTGGCCTTTGAGCGCATCGTCAACACGCCGCGCCGGGGGCTGGGCGACAAGGCCGTGCAGACCATGCAGACGACGGCACGCCAAAACGGTGTGTCGCTGGTCGAAGGGGCGCGGATCGCGTCCGAAAGCGGGCTGATCAAGGGCAAGGGGGCGAAAACCCTGGCCACGCTGATCCAACAACTGGATCGCTGGAACGCAATCGTACAGCTGCACGCCGCGCCGCCCCCGGCCGAGGACGCGGTGATCGAAGACGACCACGTGCCGTTCATGAACCGCGATCTGCTGGGGGCGGATGCGCCGACCAACCACATCGAACTGGCCGAGGTGGTGTTGGAGGAAGCGGGCTATACCGACATGTGGCTGAACGACAAAACACCCGAGGCCCCAGGCCGTCTGGAGAACCTCAAGGAACTGGTCAAGGCCCTGGAAAACTTCGAGAACCTTCAGGGGTTCCTGGAACATGTCAGCCTGATCATGGACAACGAAAGCGACGAGGCCGAGGAAAAGGTCACCATCATGACACTGCACGCGGCCAAGGGGTTGGAATACCCCGCCGTGTTCCTGCCAGGATGGGAGGACGGGCTGTTCCCCTCGCAACGCTCGATGGATGAACGCGGCCTGAAGGGGCTCGAGGAAGAACGCCGCCTTGCCTATGTCGGCATCACCCGGGCCGAAGCGCTCTGCACCATTTCCTTTGCCGCCAATCGGCGCGTGTATGGCCAGTGGCAATCGCAACTGCCCAGCCGTTTCATTGACGAACTGCCCGAAGACCATGTCGATGTTCTGACCCCACCCGGCCTGTATGGCGGTGGCTTTGGCGCCGCGGCACCATCCTCGTTCGAGGAAAAAGCGGTGCGGGCGGATGCGTATAATTCCCCCGGCTGGAAACGCATGGCGGCGCGCGGCAACCTGCGCGCCAAGACCAGCCTGAGTGAAGCGCGCTCCATTACCATCGACCTGGACGCCGTCAGCGCCTTTACCCAGGGCGACCGCGTGTTTCACGACAAGTTCGGCTATGGCACCATCATGGGGGTCGAGGGCGACAAGCTGGACATTGAGTTTGACAAGGCGGGCGCCAAAAAGGTCGTGGCCAAGTTTATACGGTCCGCAGATCAGGCGGGTGATGTGCCGTTTTGAGATTTCGGTCAATCTCGGCGGGGCTGGTATGAGTTTCTTAATTCAATAGAGGCATTCTAATGGCGCAAAAGTCTCGAGGCGCCTATGCCGATCAATGCCGTAAATACTCAGTTTTCCGTTGCGACCGGGGGGAATGTAAATTCGTCCTCGGGGTTCAGCTCGTTTGATGGACCGCCGTCGGAAACCACTGATCTGGTTATTCAGCCGGATGCATCAGATCCTAATCCCTATCAGTTTAATATCGGTGAAACAGTCGACGTCAGCTATACATCGCCTTCTGGTGATTTGGTCGAGTTGGATGATGCTGAGGTCGTGCGGTCGGATGTAGGTCCCAGTGGCACGAATGTTGTGGTCATTCGCGGCACGGATGCGGATGGCAATGATGTCGATATCGTCTGGGCACCGGATTATGATCTGGAAAGCTGGTACGACAATGTTTCGGCATACGGAACGCCCCGATTTTACGTGACCGATCAACAAACCGCGACATACGGACATGTCTGCCTGCATTCTAAAACTCTGATTGAGACGGATTTCGGGGTGCGCAAAATAGCGGCTCTGAGGCGTGGCGATAGGGTGCGAACATTGGATCGCGGCTTGCAAAAGATTTGCTGGATTGGTGCGCGACAGGTTGCAGGCGTGGGCTCGGCCGCGCCTATCCTGTTTGACCCCGGTGCTATCGGCAATCATGCGCCCTTGCGTCTGTCTGGGCAGCATCGCGTGTTGATTGCCCATCCATTGGCCGAACTCTATCATGGCTCCAGCGAAGTTCTGGTGCCCGCGAAATCGTTAGTGAATGGCGACAGCATTCGCATGGCCCCCTGCCCACAGGTGACCTGGATGAACCTGACTACGGCGCGCCACGATCTGATTTTGGCAGAAGGCGCCCCGGTGGAAACCCTGTGGCTTGGCGAAGTGGCGTTGAACGTCTTGGGCGAGGCAGGCGATATTGCCAGAAACTATCCCGACCTGACCTCGCAGGGCGATGCCACCATTCTGGCTGCCCGCCCAATGTTGCGTCGTCGCGAGGCGGAAGCGCTGTTGGCCCTGATTTCTGGCAAACCGCCAGTGCCTGTGGTCGCGCGACCAGACTTCGCGTTTCTGTAAGAGCCAAGCCCTGAAAATGAAAAAAACGGCGACGCCCGGGAGGAGGTGGGCGCCGCCGTTCTGTGTGTGCCGTTCCACCCAGGGAGGAGGAAAGGGTGGTTCGGCCATCCCGCATGCACCCAGGGAGGAGGAGAGGGCACATCCGGTATCTGTTGGGCGGTGGGGCCAGGGAGGAGGACGGCCCCACCACCAATCCGACAGACCCAGGGAGGAGGAGAGGGCCTTCGGTATAAGGAGCGGCGGGGTCGGGAGGAGGTGACCCCGCCGCCAGTTTCAGATGCCCCAGGGAGGAGGAGGGGCACCCGATCTTGAATTGTTGTGCGGCGTCACCCGGGAGGAGGTGGGCGACGCCGCCAAGCCGGACCGTCTCAGGGAGGAGGAAGAGAGGGCCGGTATCTGTGCGGCAGGACCTGGGAGGAGGTAGGCCCTGCCGACAATCACGGAGGTTTCAGGGAGGAGGAAGAAACGCCCGATCTGTGTTCTTAGTTGCCGTAGGCGGCGTGCCTGGCGAGGCGACGGATGTCGCACGACGCGATGCCCAAGTCGTTCAGCTCGCGGGTCGACAGGGCTCTCAGTTCGCGCACTGTGATGCGGTACTCGCGACGTTTCGCCTGTGCCTCGACGGCGGATTGCCAGAACGCGGCCAGCCGGTCGGCGATACCTGCGTCAGTGGTGTGTACTTGTGTTGCGGTAGCCATTGTTAGTCTCACCCATTAATCTGTTCGCGCTTTCTGCGCTTGATCCGTTAGCGCCACCGTGTTGCGCTGTTGAGAAGAAGATGGGGCTAATGCTGCAGTTGCACAATACCAGAATTCCGCAATGCTGCCATGCAGCAAATGCATACGTAATGTTGACCTAAAGTCAGGCATTTGGGGCTATTTTTTGAGCAAATGGTCAACCGGTCTTGTCCTCGCTGAAAAAGGGGGCAAGTAATGAACAACCTTTAGGTACGGAGAAAAACATGACACAGACGCGCGACACGATCATGGGGGCGCTTTCGGCGATTGCCCTGCCAGATGGCGGCGACCTGGCCTCGCGCGATTTGATTCGTGCCCTGACGATCGAAAGTGGCGTCGTCAGTTTTGTGATCGAGGCCCCGACGCCGGAACAGGCCGCGGCAATGGAGCCCCAGCGCCGCGCCGCCGAGGCCGCCGTGGCCGCGCTGGACGGGGTGCAGAAAGTGTCTGCCATTCTGACCGCGCATGGCCCCGCCGCCAAAGCGCCCGAGCCGCCGCAACTGAAAGTCGGCGGGCACCCGACGCCCCAGGCTGGCCCCGAAGACATTCCCGGTGTGGCCCGCATTCTGGCGGTGGCCTCCGGCAAGGGCGGGGTGGGGAAATCCACGCTCAGTTCAAACCTGGCCGTCGCCTTGGCGCGTCAGGGGCGCAAGGTCGGGCTGTTGGACGCCGATATCCTGGGCCCAAGCCAGCCGCGCATGATGGGCGCCACCAAAGGCCCCGCCAGCGCGGACGGCAAAACCATGCTGCCGGTCGAGGCGCATGGGGTAAAGATGATTTCCATCGGTCTGATGATGGATCCCGATCAGGCCGTGGTCTGGCGGGGGCCCATGTTGATGGGCGCATTGCAGCAATTCATGTTCAAGGTCGACTGGGCGCCGCTGGATGTTCTGATCGTCGATCTGCCGCCCGGTACCGGCGACGTGCAGCTGACGCTGAGCCAAAAGACGAAAGTCACCGGCGCGTTGATCGTGTCCACGCCACAGGACGTGGCGCTGCTGGACGCGCGCAAGGCGATCGACATGTTCCAGAAGGTGCGCGTGCCGGTTCTGGGGCTGGTCGAAAACATGTCCATGTATGTCTGCCCGAAATGCGGCAACGAAGATCACATCTTTGGTCATGGTGGCGTGCGTGACGAAGCCGAGAAGCTGGGCCTGCCCTTTCTGGGGGAAATCCCTCTGGCGCTGGATGTGCGCGTGGCGGGGGACAGCGGTACACCGATTGCAGCCGGCGAGGGGCCCGTCGCCGACGCTTACATGAAGCTGGCCGCCGAGCTGGTCGAGGGCGGCATCGCCTGACCTCTGCCACGGTCCGGGCATCCGGGCCGTGGGACATCATTGGATATGTGCTGGGAATTCGTGGGATACACGGGTTCCCTTTTCCTTTTTGGGCTGGCTCTTCCCAGTTTTCAGGCGAGTCGATGGGGGTGAATTGACCTGATTTGGCGGGTTTCCCAGCCAATCGCAATTTTTTTGGGAAAGTGTGGGAAATTTCTGCATCGCGCAGTGCGCACTATATTTGGTGTGTTGATGGGCGAGTTTTCGCTAGGTTTGGTTTCGATTGGGCCAATTGGGCCACAAGTTCTTGTGTTTTGACCCTGTGGAAAGCAACATGTTGGGCAAGTTTCCCATAAAAACCTGTTGCGTCCCATGAAATCCCGAGCTATCCCTGTATTCAAGATGAAGACGGGAACACAGAGGGGCATCAAGACCCCATCAGACACTCCCAAGTCAGGTTTCATACAGGCACCCGCTTTCATCAAAACAAGAGATCCGGCGCGTACGCGAGCAGACATCCCCCCAGGTGGCGCGCGCAGCTGGACACCCGGAAACGGGACGAGGGCGGCGAATTGGGCATGTGGCAGCAGCTCAGTTCGCCGTTTCCCGTTCCGGGGCCCGAAATCGGGATCGAAAAGGCGAATGGGACAGTAACAAGGGGCCGCAATCGTGGCACGTAGGTTCAGAGGTGAAAGCCACCACAAGGTGGATGCGAAGGGCAGGGTGTCTATCCCGGCCCTGTTCCGCCGTGTGCTTGAATCTGGTGATCCGGACTGGCGCGAGGGCGACGCCCCGAACCTTGTCATTGTCTATGGCGACCATCGCCGCAGCTATCTCGAATGTTATACTCAGGAAGCTATTGACGAGGTTGATGGGCAGATTGCTGCTCTCCCGCGTGGATCGATGGAACGCCGGATGCTGGAGCGCCTGTTTAACGGCCAATCCTTTCCGACGGCCGTGGATGAAACCGGTCGCCTGGTGCTGCCAGCCAAGCTGCGTCAGAAGATCGGCCTGGACAAAGAGGCGTTCTTTATCGCCACCGGCGACACGTTCCAGATCTGGAAGCCCGAAACCTATGACGAGGTCGAGCTGAAGAAGACCGAAGAGTGGCTGGATGAGCTGCCCGATGATTTCGACCCGCTGACCCTGCTGAATGGGCCGGCGAACGGTCAGGTGGGCTGAGATGGCTGAGACGGCCAATCCTGGCGACCGTCCCCACATCCCTGTTTTGTTGCGCCCATTGCTTGCGGCGGTGGCTCCGGTTACCGGCATCTGGGCCGATGGAACCTTTGGTGCGGGCGGCTATGCGCGCGGGCTGTTGGCGGCTGGCGCGGAGGTGGTCATTGGCATTGATCGCGATCCTATGGTGTTCGAAATGGCCGCTGATTGGGCCGGGGAATATGGCGACCGGCTGCGCCTGGTGCAGGGCACGTTTTCCGACATGGACAGCCTGGCGGGCGAATTGCTGGACGGCGTTGTGCTGGACCTTGGTGTCAGTTCGATGCAGTTGGACCTGGCCGAGCGTGGCTTTTCCTTCATGAAAGACGGCCCGCTGGATATGCGGATGAGCCAGACCGGACCCTCTGCCGCCGACATCGTCAATCAGGCGTCCGAGGCCGAACTGGCCGACATCCTGTTTCAATACGGCGAAGAGCGCGCCTCGCGCCGGATTGCCAAGGCGATTGTCGCAGCGCGTGCGGATCAACCCTTTGAAACCACGCATCAATTGGTCGACGTTATCGTCAAATGCCTGCCGCGATCCAAGCCCGGTCACAGCCACCCGGCGACGCGCAGTTTTCAGGCCATTCGCATCGCAGTGAACGACGAATTTGGCCAGTTGATTGCCGGGCTCGAGGCCGCCGAACGCGCGCTGAAACCCGGCGGCAAGCTGGCCGTGGTCACGTTCCATTCGATGGAAGATCGCGTCGTCAAACGCTTCCTGCAAGCGCGCTCCAGTGCCGGGGGCGGGGGCAGCCGCCATTTGCCCGAGGCCGCGTTGGAGATCCCCGAATTCAACCTGACGCCGAAAAAGGCCATTGGCCCGGACGATCAGGAATTGGAAGAAAACCCGCGCTCGCGTTCTGCCCGGCTGCGGGTTGCGACACGGACCGAAGCGCCCGCAGGGGCCTCGGATCGCAAGAAACTGGGCCTTCCGGGCCTTGCAGTAAAGGGTATGGGTTGATGCGGACGCTGCTGTACATCACCTCGGCATTGATTGTCATGGGGCTGGCCTATTGGGCCTATAACGAGAATTACAAAACCCAGGCCGCGTTGAATGATGCCGAAGATCTGCAACGTGAAATCGGGCAGATGCAGGAAGAACTGGCGGTTCTGCGGGCCGAATGGGCCTACCTGAACCGCCCCGATCGCCTGCGCGATCTGGTTGAGCTGAATTTTGACCGTTTGGGTCTGTTGCCGCTGTTGCCGGAACAATTCGGGCGTGTTGATCAGATCGCCTATCCGGGGCGCGATGAATTGGAAATCACCGGTGGCGTCGATGTTGTCGGGGAGATCCGGCCATGACCCGTATCCCGCTGCGTCCGCTGGCCCGCATTCTGGATGCGCGTGAAAAGGGTGAAAACCCCGATGTGATCGAACGCGAGAACCTGCGTCAGCGCCACGAAGACATGCGTGACAAGGCGCGGCTGCGGGCCGAAGGTCGTCTGTTGGTGCTGGCTGGCATGTTCCTGTGCGCCTTTCTGGTCGTCGGTGGTCGCATGGCCATGCTGTCGGCCACCGAGCCATCCGAGCCCCGCGCCCAGGCCCCTGGTGCGCGCATCGCCATGGCACGCGCCGACATTCTGGATCGCAACGGGCGGGTGCTGGCCACCAACCTGGCGACCCATGCTTTGTATGCCCAACCGCCCCAGATGGTGGACCCGGAACGCGCCGCGCATGAACTGGCCGCGATCTTCCCCGACCTGAAGGCCGACGAGTTGCTGGAAGACTTTGCCGGCACGCGCAAGTTCCTGTGGATCAAAAAGAAATTGTCGCCGGAACAGAAACAAGCCGTGCATGACATTGGCGAACCCGGTCTGCTGTTTGGCCCGCGCGAAATGCGTCTGTATCCGAACGGCGCGCTGGCGGCCCATGTGCTGGGCGGCGCCAGTTTCGGCAAAGAAGGCGTGAATGCCGCCGAGGTGATCGGCGTCGCGGGCATCGAACGGCAATACGACGATTATCTGCGCAATCCGGCCAATGGTGCCGCGCCGTTGATGTTGTCTGTCGACTTGACAGTGCAGGACGCAGTCGAACGCGTGCTGTACGGTGGCATGCGCATGCTGAACGCCAAGGGCGCGGCAGCGGTGCTGATGGATGTGCACACGGGTGAAATCATTTCGCTGGCCTCACTGCCCGATTTTGATCCGAACGAACGCCCGCGCGCTTTGACCGAAGGTGACCAGTCCGACAGTCCGCTGTTCAACCGCGCAGTGCAGGGGGTCTATGAGCTGGGCTCGACCTTCAAGATTTTCACGGCAGCCCAGGCGTTGGAGCTGCGTCTGATGAACGCCAACACCGAGGTAAACACCAAGGGTCCGCTGCGCTGGGGCAAATTTGCCATCCGCGATTTCCACGATTATGGCCCGCGCTTGAGCGTCACCGACGTGATCGTCAAAAGCTCAAACATCGGCACGGCCCGCATCGCGATGGAGATCGGGGCCGAGCGGCAGCGCGAGTTCCTGGGCAGCCTTGGCCTGTTGGAAGCAACCCCGGTCGAGCTGACCGAAGCCTCCGGCGCGAAACCCTTGTTGCCGCCAAACTGGTCGGAATTATCAACGATGACAATATCTTACGGTCACGGCCTGTCATCGTCTCCACTGCATCTGGCCTCGGCTTATGCGTCGCTGTTGAACGGTGGCACGCGTGTTATGCCGACCCTGATTCGCCCGACCCATGTGTCTGTGGGCGAACGCATCGTGTCCGAACAGACCTCGGCGGCGGCACGTCATATGCTGCGTCAGGTCGTCATGCGCGGCACCGCGTCGTTCGGCGAGGTGCCCGGATATGCGGTGGGCGGCAAGACCGGCACGGCGGATAAGCCCAAGCCGCAGGGTGGCTATTACGACGAAAAGGTGATCGCGACATTTGCCAGCGTTTTCCCGGCCAATGACCCAAAATACGTGTTGGTTGTGACGCTGGATGAACCCGAAGAAACCTCGGGCCCGAAACCGCGCCGCACGGCGGGTTGGACCGCTGTTCCGGTCGCCGCCGAGATCATCCGCCGCGTCGCCCCCCTGATGGGGTTGAAACCCGAGATTGCACCTCTCTCCCCAACCGGGGTAACACTCACCTCAAACTGATTGCAGGGGCGAGAGATGGCAGGATGTGACCCAAAGACATTGGCAGATCTGGGGCTGAGTGCGCGCGCCGGTCGCGAGGCGCAGATCACCGGCCTGTCCGTGGACAGTCGCGAGGTAAAGCCCGGCCACCTGTTTGCTGCGCTGCCTGGTGCCACGGTGCATGGGGCCGAATTCATTACATACGCCTTGCGCATGGGGGCAGGCGCGATCCTGACCGACCTGGATGGGGCGGAGATTGCGCGTGACGAACTGGCCAATGCCGATGTCGCCGTGGTCATTACCGAAGATCCCCGCATGGCGTTGGCGTTTGCCGCGGCGCTGTGGTTTGGCGCGCAGCCTGAGATCGTGGTCGCTGTCACTGGCACGAACGGCAAGACGTCCGTGGCAAATTTCACGCGCCAGATCTGGGTGCTGCTGGGCCTGTCAGGCGCCAACATCGGCACGACCGGCGTCGAAGGCGCGTTCACCGCACCGATGACGCATACAACCCCCGAACCCATCACCCTGCACCGCGTCCTGGCGCAGATGGCTGGCGCTGGCGTGACCCATGCGGCGATGGAGGCGTCATCCCACGGTCTGGCGCAACGCCGTCTGGACGGGGTGCGCCTGTCGGCTGCCGGGTTCACCAATTTCACCCAGGACCATCTGGATTATCACGAAACATTCGAGGACTATTTTGCCGCCAAGGCCGGGTTGTTTGACAGGGTCCTGTCCGATGACGCCATGGCAGTGATCAACATTGACGATCCGCGCGGCCCCCAGGTGGCCGAGATTGCGGAAATGCGTGGTCAAAACCTGATCCGCGTCGGGCAGGGTGAGGATGCAGATTTGCGCCTGCTGGCGCGCCGCTATGGGGCCACGGGGCAAGAGGTCCGATTTTCCTGGCTGGGTCGGCCGCATGTGGCGCGGCTGAACCTGATCGGCGGCTTTCAGGCGGAAAACGTGCTGTTGGCCGCCGGGCTGTGCATCGCCTGCGGGGCGGAACCTGATCGGGTGTTTGAGTGTTTCGAAGATCTCGACACCGTACGGGGCCGGATGGAGTTGGCCGCGACGCGTGACAATGGCGCTGCGGTCTTTGTCGACTATGCCCACACGCCGGACGCGGTGGAAACCGCATTGAAGGCCATGCGCCCGCATGTTCTGGGCCGCCTTGTGGTGGTTCTGGGCGCGGGCGGCGACCGCGACACGACCAAACGCGCGCTGATGGGCAAGGCGGCGGTCGAAAATGCCGATGTGGTGTTTGTCACCGATGACAACCCGCGCTCGGAAGACCCCGCAGCCATCCGCGCCATGGTGATGCAAGGCTGCCCTGACGCCCACAATGTCGGCGACCGGGCCGAGGCGATCCTGCGCGGCGTTGATGCACTGGGGCCGGGCGACGCGTTGCTGATCGCCGGGAAAGGCCACGAAACGGGCCAGGTCGTGGGCAATGATGTGTTGCCCTTTGATGACGTGGAACAGGCAAGTGTGGCGGTCGCCGCGCTGGAGGGACGGCTGGCATGAGCTTGTGGACGGCATCCGAAGCTGCCGCCGCGACGGGCGGCACTGCGCAGGGCAACTGGGCGGTGAATGGCGTGTCGATTGACACCCGCACGATCCAGCCGGGCGATCTTTTCGTTGCCTTGAAAGACCTTCGAGATGGCCATGATTTCGTGGCGCAGGCGCTGGAGAAAGGCGCGGGCGCGGCTTTGGTGTCGCGCGTCCCTGGGGGTGTTGCGGCTGACGCGCCGCTGTTGATTGTCGACGACGTTTTGGGCGCGCTGGAACGTCTGGGCGAAGCGGCCCGCGCCCGCACAAAGGCCCGCGTGGTCGCGGTCACGGGGTCGGTCGGGAAAACCTCGACCAAAGAAATGCTGCGCGCGGTTTTGACGCCGCAGGGGCGCACCCATGCGGCCGAAGCAAGTTACAACAACCATTGGGGTGTGCCGCTGACGCTGGCGCGGATGCCCGCCGACACCGAATATGCGGTGATCGAAATCGGCATGAACCACCCCGGCGAAATCGGCCCATTGGCACAGATGGCGCGCCCGCATGTGGGCATGGTCACGACCGTCGCGGCGGCGCATCTGGAAGCCTTTGACGACATCGACGGAATTGCCCGGGAAAAAGCCGCGATCTTTCAGGGGCTGGAGCCTGGCGGCGTGGCCGTTGTGAACGGGGACCTGGACACAACGCCAATCTTGGTTGCCGCTGCGGGGACCGCGACGCTGATGCGTTTTGGCGAAGGTGATGACAATACGCACCGCCTGACCCATGTGTCCCTGACCGGGGACGCAACGATCTGCAAGGCGCAGGTGGGTGAAGCGGAACAGATGTTTCGCATCAACTCTCCGGGGCGTCATTTCGCAACCAACGCTCTGGGCGTTCTGGCCGTGGTCGAAGCGCTTGGTGCCGACGTCACCCTGGCGGCGCGCAGCATGACGCTGTGGCAGCCGCCGACCGGGCGCGGCACACAAGAGACCGTGGTGCTGGACATGGTCGAAGGCCTGTCCCTGACCCTGATTGACGACGCGTTCAACGCCAATCCGACCTCTATGGCGGCGGCGCTGGAGGTGCTGGCGGCGGTCACGCCCCTGGACGGCGTGGGCCGGATCACCAAGGGGCGGCGCATTGCCATTCTGGGCGACATGCTGGAACTGGGCCCGGACGAGGCCGCGCTGCACGGCGCCCTTGCCGATCTGCCCTTCATGGCCGCGATTGACGACGTGCATTGCGTCGGTGCGCGCATGAGGGCGCTGTGGGATCGATTGCCCGCTGACAAGCAGGGCACTTGTGTCGAAACCGCGCCCGAAATGGCCGCCAGGGTCCATGGCCTGGTCGATGCGGGCGATGTGGTTCTGGTCAAGGGCTCGAAGGGGTCGAACGTCAGCCTTGCGGTTGACGCGATCCGCAAATTGGGCCATCCGCGAGGCCAGACAAGTGAGGGATCTTTGTAAATGTTATTTTGGCTGACCGAGTTTTCGGACGGTGGGGATGTGTTCAACCTCTTCCGCTATATCACCTTCCGGGCCGGGGGCGCGTTTTTCACGGCGCTGATCTTTGGCTTCATCTTCGGCAAACCGCTGATCAACATGCTGCGCAAGCGTCAGTCGAACGGTCAACCGATCCGCGAGGATGGCCCCGAAAGCCATAAGGAGACCAAGAAAGGCACGCCGACCATGGGCGGGCTTTTGATCCTGTCGGCGCTGCTGGTGTCCACGTTGTTGTGGGCGCGGCTGGACAATCATTACATCTGGATCACCCTGTTCGTGACCTATGCCTTCGGGCTGATCGGCTTTGCGGACGACTATGCGAAAGTGTCCAAGAACAACACGGCGGGCGTGTCGGGGCGCATTCGCATGGCGATCGGGCTGGTCGTGGCCGGGGTTGCCGGATACTGGGCGTCATCTGTGCATCCTGACGGGTTGCAGTTCCAGTTGGCGCTGCCCTTTTTCAAGGATGCGCTGTTGAACCTGGGCTTTTTCTTTGTGCCCTTCGCGATGATCGTCATCGTTGGTGCGGCCAATGCGGTGAACTTGACCGACGGTCTGGACGGGCTTGCGATCATGCCGGTGATGATCGCAGCAGGCACGTTGGGGGTGATTGCCTATGCGGTTGGCCGGGTCGATTTCACCGAATATCTGGACGTGCATTACGTGCCGGGCACAGGTGAGATTTTCATCTTCACATCGGCGCTGATTGGCGGCGGGCTGGGGTTCCTGTGGTATAATGCGCCCCCTGCGGCTGTGTTCATGGGCGACACCGGGTCACTGGCGCTTGGCGGCGCATTGGGCGCCATTGCGGTCGCCACCAAACACGAGATCGTTCTGGCCATCGTCGGCGGTCTGTTCGTGGTCGAAGCCCTGAGCGTCATCATCCAGGTGCTGTATTACAAGACAACCGGCAAACGCGTGTTCCTGATGGCGCCGATCCATCACCATTTCGAACACCTGGGCTGGAAAGAACCGCAGATCGTCATCCGCTTCTGGATCATTTCGCTGATCCTGGCTTTGATCGGTCTGGCGACGCTGAAGGTCCGGTAATCGCACCCGCACAGGCAACAGCCATGCGAACGGCCCGTCTTTTCAGGCGGGCCGAATTCGTCTAGCACAAGGGAACAGGTCAGGAGGCGCAGATGATCCCAGTACAAGGTTTTGATGGTCACAAGGTGGCCGTGTTGGGGTTGGGGCGATCCGGTCTGGCCACCGCCAAGGCGCTGGAAGCAGGCGGCGCGGTTGCCCTGTGTTGGGACGATAGTGTCGAGGCACGCGACAAGGCCGAAGCCGAGGGCCTGACCCTGCATGACCTGAACAAGGGCAACGCCTGGGACGGTGTCGCCGCTCTGATCGTCAGTCCCGGTATTCCGCATCTGTACCCAGAACCCAACAAGCTGATTGCGCGTGCGATGAACGAAGGCGTGCCGGTCGACAATGACATCGGCTTGTTCTTCCGCTCGTTTGCCACGTCCGAATGGGACCATCTGGAAACCACGCCACTGGTGGTTGCCGTGACGGGGTCGAACGGCAAATCCACCACCTCGGCGCTGATCCACCATATTCTGGAAACCACCGGGCGGCCGGTACAATTGGCGGGCAACATTGGGCGTGGCGTGTTGGACATCGACCAAGCCCACAACGGCGAAGTCGTGGTGTTGGAGCTGTCCAGTTACCAAACCGACCTGGCCCGCAGCCTGACCCCGGATGTGGCCGTATTCACCAACCTCAGCCCCGATCACCTGGACCGCCACGGTGGCATGGGGGGCTATTTTGCCGCCAAACGCCGTCTGTTTGCCGAAGGCGGCCCGGACCGCGCCATCATTGGGGTGGACGAGGCCGAGGGCGTCTATTTGGCAGGCCAACTGAGCGAAGGCGCGACAGACGACCGGGTGATCCGTGTCTCGGTCGATCGCAAACTGACCGGCCCCGGCTGGCAGGTGTTTGCCCGCAAGGGGCACCTGTCGGAATACCGCAAGGGGCGGCAGGTTGCTTCGATTGATCTGCGTGGCGTCAAGGGCTTGCCGGGCAGTCACAACCACCAAAACGCCTGTTGCGCCTATGCGGTCTGTCGCACGCTGGGGCTGGCCCCGCGCGTGATCGAACAGGCGTTTGCCAGCTTCAAGGGCCTGCCGCACCGCTCGCAATTGGTCGGAGACGCCGATGGCATCGCCTGGGTCAATGACAGCAAGGCGACCAATGTGGATTCAGCCGCCGCCGCGCTGCAAGCGTTCAGCAACATCCGCTGGATTGCGGGGGGCTTGGGCAAAGACGGTGGCCTTGATGCGTTGCTGCCCCATCTGGGGCGCGTCACCAAGGCCTATTTGATCGGCCATTCGGCCCGCGATTTCGCGTTGCAACTGGGTGATCTGCCCCACGAGATCTGCGACACGATGCAGCACGCCGTGGCTGCCGCCGCCCGCGATGCGCAATCTGGTGACACCGTGCTGTTGGCCCCCGCCGCCGCCAGTTTCGACCAATACCCGGATTTCGAGAAACGCGGCGAGGATTTCACCCGACTTGTGCAACAACACCTGTCCTAAGCCGCTTTCCCGTGCCTGTTTGTCGCGTTTCATGGGGTTGAAGCGGGCGCAATTGCAGCTACCCTGCTCATAACAAGGAGCGCGCGATGACCCCGATTGAAGACCACCCCCTGCGCTATGCGCTGGCCAATGAATTGCACGCGCGGCCGTTCCCGTCGCTTAAGGCACCGTGCTATGCGGCCTATCTGGCCGTGAAACGGCCCGAGAACGCGGCCGGACGGGACCGTGACGCAGACCGGGCGCATCTGCTGATGCTGCTGGACCGGTTCGGGGCGGCGCACCCGCAACCTGATGCGACGCATTATTTCGGCCAGATCGGGCGGCACCAGTTGAAATGGGAACAGCACACGGAATTCGTGACCTATACGGTGTTTTCCGAAGGCGTGATGGCGCGCCCGTTTGACCCGGCCGCCTTTGATGTCTTTCCCGAAGACTGGTTGGCCCAGGCCCCGGGCGTGCGTGTGACCTCGGCGCTGATCCGGGTCGAACCGATGTCGGATGAGGACGCAATGCGGACCCGTATCGGCGAGTGGTTCGTGCCCGAAAGCCTGGCCGCGACCTGGGTTTTGGACCGCAACGCAGTGGTGGCTGGCGATTTCCGCATTGATGCCGCCGGACATATGCGGTTTGCGATTTTCACCGACCCAGAAATCGGCGAACGCCGGGTCGGGCGCATTGTTCAACGGGTGTGCGAGGTCGAGACCTACAAGACCATGTCGATGCTGGGGCTTGCGCGCGCGCGGACCCTGTCGCAGCGGCTGGGGGACATTGACGGTAACCTCAGCCACCTGGTGGGCGCGATGGGGGCGGCTGATCCTGCCGAGGGCACGCTGAGCGATCTGTTGCAGATCAGCGCCGAGCTGGAAGACCTGATGGCGAAAACCAGTTTTCGCTTTGGTGCAACCGGGGCCTATGAGGCCATCGTGCACCAACGCATTGAGGTTTTGCGCGAGGAGCGGTTCGGTGGGCGTCAGACATTCACTGAATTCATGATGCGCCGGTTTGACCCGGCCATGCGCACCGTCAAAAGCGCGGAAGGTCGGTTGGCAACCATGGCTGAACGCGCCATGCGGGCGGGCGACCTGTTGCGGACCCGTGTGGACGTCGAACGCAGCGCGCAGAACCAGGCCCTGTTGGAAAGCATGGACCGGCGCGCCGACCTGGCGCTGCGTTTGCAACAGACGGTCGAAGGCCTGTCGGTCGTGGCGATCAGTTACTATGCGCTGAACCTGGCCAGCTATTTCCTATATCCGCTCAGCAAAGCGATTGGCGTCAGCAAGGACCTGATGACCGGCGCGCTTACGCTGCCGGTTGTGCTTGTGGTGTGGCTGATGGTGCGCCGGATTCGAAAGAAGATGGGGCACTGAGGGCACGGCTGAGGGCACGGCTGAGGGCGCGATCCATCAGGCGCGCGCCCGCAGCGATGGCGACCAATGCCAGCATGGCGGCGGCCGACAAGGTGGCCACCCCGGACAGGCCAGCCCCGACGGTGCAGCCCCCGGCCAAGACGCCTCCGACGCCCATCAGCGCACCACCCGCAATGTAACGGCCCGTCTGGCGCGGGGTTTCAAAGCTCTGCCACTGGAACCGCCCCGACAGGATCGCCAGCGTAAAGGCGCCCAGCAGCACGCCGCCGATCAACCCGGTGCCAAAGCCTGCGGGCACGGCGGTGGACGCGACGGTCCAGAACAGGGTTTCCGACCAGGGGGCGGTGAAGCTGAGGCTCTCGAACGCGATCGGGTCAAAATCGTCAAACAGCACGAAACCGGTGCCCAGCCAGCCCGCAGGGACCAGCAGGCCAAGCGCGACGGCCAGCCCCAGCGTCAAGGGTTTGACCCCTGCGCGCGCCACCACTACGGTAACGGCCAGCACGATTAGCCCGGTCCACAGCCAGGGTGCGCCGGGCAGGGTGGGCGCGTCGATGGTGACGGCGCCCAGGGTCGTGCGGATCGGTGACAGAATGCCTTTCAACGTCGCATGCGCCGTCAGGGCGAACGTGGCCAGAACCGTCACAGCCCGCAGGTTACCCGAGGCGCTGAGAACGGTCAGCCGCGACACGCAGCCGCGCGTCAGCACCATGCCTGCGCCAAAGGCCAGCCCGCCCAATGTGATCGCCAGAACGGGCAGGGCGGGGGCGTGAAACCGGTGGTCGGCAAAGTCCAACACGCCGTAAGCCACAGCGATCTGCGTGCCGATCAGGGCGGCGACCAGCGCGACCAGCCATGTTGCCAGTGCCTGTTTGCGGTCTGGTCCGGCGACCAACCCGCGGCGCAGGCAAAACCGTGTGATCTCGGCCAAGGCGCCAAAGGCCAGACCCAGGATCAGACCCAGGCCAATGGCGGCCTGGCCGGGGGTGAGGGTTTCGAAACCGAGAGCGTCAAACATGGGGGATCTCCGCGAATTGGAATTATTTCCCATGTGCCGCGCGTATGCTCCGTTTTCAAGCATGTGAATATGTGATTAAGGCGCGCAAGGTGGAACTGTGTTTCGTCTTGGTCTGATGTGTCGGATCGCTGTTCTGTCTGGGCGCTGAAAAGCAGAACAGCACCCCGAGGGACGCCGTTCCATGTTTCGCAATGTTCTTTTTCGCCCTAACGACCCCGAATGCGTGGATCCAGCGCATCGCGCAGCCCGTCACCGATATAGTTCACCGACAACACGGTCAGCGAGATCGCCAGACCGGGCCAGATCACCCGTTCCGGGTTCAGTGTCATATAGTTGGTGGAATCATACAACAGGCGTCCCCAGGTCGGGAAATCGGACGGAAACCCCAGCCCCAGAAACGACAGCGCGCTTTCGGTGATGATCGCATTGGCGATGCCCAGCGTGGCGGACACCATGATGGGCGACATCACATTGGGCAGGATGTGGCGGCTGATCATGCGGCGCGGCGTGGTGCCGATTGACCGCGCGGCCAGCACGAATTCCTGTTCCTTGATCGCCAGCACATCACCGCGCACGATCCGCGCGGTCTGCATCCAGCTGGTGATGCCGATGACAAAGACGATCAACAGGAAAATCCCGGTTTCCGGCCCGAACCAGGCGCGCAGCGTGTCGCGCCACAGCATGATGATGACCAACAGCAGCGGCAACAGGGGCAGGGCCAGGAACAGATCGGTAAACCGCATCAGGAACCCGTCAAGCTTTTTGAAATACCCGGCCAGCACACCCACCAGCGTGCCCAACACCAGCGACAACAGCATCGCAGTTACCCCCACCAAAAGCGACACCCGCCCGCCTTGCAGCACGGAGGCAAAGGTGTCGCGCCCCAGCTGATCCGTGCCCATGGGATGAGCCAGGGACGGGCCTTGGTTCTTGTTGCGGATGTCCAGCGTGTTGGGTTCAAGATGCCACAGCCACGGCCCCAGGATCACGGCCAATGACACCAACAGAAAGAACGCCATGCCGATCATCGCGCCCTTGTGGGTGCGAAACTGGCTCCAGATGTCTTTCCACTGACTGGTCAGCGGTTGGGTCGGCTCGGTTTCGATCGTGATTGGCTCAGTCATAGCGGATCCTCGGGTCAAGAATGCCGTACAAGACGTCGGCCACCAGGTTGAACAGCACAATCAGCACCGCAAAGAGAAAGGTCAGGGTTTGAACCAGCGGGATGTCAGCGCCCTGAATGCCGATGATCAGCAATTGGCCCAGCCCGTTCACCTTGAACACCTGTTCGGTGATGATGGCGCCACCAAACACCTGCGGCACGCCCAGGGCAATCACGGTGACGACCGGGATCAGGCTGTTGCGCGGCACATGGACCAGCGGAACCGTGCGTTCCTTGACGCCCTTGGCCCGCGCCGTGCGCACATAATCCTGGTTCAGGTTGTCCAACATGCTGGCTCGCATGAAACGGCTGATCTGGGCCGCGTTATACAGCGCCAACACGAACACCGGCATGGCCATCTGGCGGATCTGGAACTTGAAACTGGCCCAGTCCACCACCTTGTGCGTGGTGTCATAGATCGATGGAAACCATTCCAGCTTTATCGCAAAGATGACGATCATCAAGACGCCGGTGAAAAAGGTTGGCACCGAAAAGCCGACCATGCTGACAAAGGTGCCAAGCTGATCAAGCCAGCTGTATTGCCGATAGGCCGAGATGACGCCGATGGGAATGGCGATCAATATGCCGACCACATAGGACATGCCCACCACCCACAGGGTTTGCGGCATACGTTCAACGATCAGATCAACAACCGGGCTGCGCGTGGCCCAGCTTTGCACGCGCAGTCAGCAATCTGGAATTGGTGAACTGGGTCGAAGACTATCTGGCCAGCTATGGCGTACGCGCCCATCGGGTCTATTCCGACGATGGCACCAAGGCGAACCTGTACGCCAATGTCGGCCCCGAGGTCGAAGGCGGCGTCGTGCTGTCGAGCCACACCGATGTGGTACCGGTCGAAGGCCAGGCCTGGGACACTGACCCGTTCGACGTGGTTGAAAAGGGCGGGCGGCTGTACGGCCGTGGCACCTGCGACATGAAAGGGTTCGATGCGCTGGCCCTGGCTGCCGTACCGCTGGCGTTGGAACGCGGCGTGAAACGCCCGCTGCAAATCGCGCTGAGTTATGACGAAGAGGTCGGCTGTGTCGGCGCCCCGCGCATGATCCGCGAAATGGCCGGGCGTTTGCCCCGCGCCGCCGCCGCCATCATTGGTGAGCCCAGCGAGATGAAAGTCGTCACCGGCCACAAGGGTGGGCTGGGGCTGGAAACTCATGTGCGTGGGTTCGAGGTGCATTCGTCGCTGATGCACACCGGCGTGTCTGCGGTTCACGAGGCCGCGCGCCTGATCGACTGGGCCACGCGCATGAACGACGCGGTCGCCTTGGCCGACAAGGACCCGATCGCAGCCATGTTCAACCCACCCTGGACCACGTCTCATGTGGGCACGGTGCAGGGCGGCACGGCGAACAATATCACCGCCAAGGATTGCCTGTTCACCATGGCGTTCCGCTGTGTGCCGACCGATAATCCAGACCACTGGCGCGCGCTGTATATGGCGGAAGTCGAACGCATCGAGGCCGCGATGCAAGCGATCCAACCCGACACGCGCATTGATGTGACCGACCGTTTTGCCGTACCTGGTCTGCGCCCCGAAACGGACGGCGAGGCCGAAGCGGTCGCCCGCCGTCTGACCGGCGACAACGCGACCCACGTGGTCAGCTATGCAACCGAAGCCGGGCAGTTCCAGGACGAAGGATATTCCGCCGTGGTCTGCGGCCCCGGCAACATCGAACAGGCCCACCAACCAAATGAATTCATTGAGATTTCAGAATTCAACGCGGGGTGGAAATTTATGGAGAACATGGTGGACATGTTGGCGCAATGAAGCCATTTCCGATCTCTGATCAACAGGGGGGAGAGCATGCCGGCGATCTACCTGACGCCTGTGATGTGGTGGTCATCGGCGGTGGCGTGATCGGGGTAACCACGGCGCTGTATCTGGCCCGCGCCGGGAAAAAAGTCGTGTTGCTGGAAAAGGGGCGCATTGCGGGCGAACAGTCGTCGCGCAACTGGGGCTGGATCCGCACTCAGGGGCGTGACCCGGCCGAGATCCCGATCATGCGCGAGGCTCATGACCTGTGGCGCGTGCTGGCCCGGCAGGTCGATACCGATATCGGTCTGAAACAGGTCGGCGTGGCCTTTTTGGCCGAAAAACCTGACGAAATCGCCGCGTATGAAGACTGGATGCAGCACGCGCGTGCCCATGATCTGGACACACGCATCCTGAACGGGGCCGAGGTCGGCGATCTTATCCCCACCGCTGCCCGCAGTTGGGCAGGCGCGTTATGGACGCCATCGGACATGCGCGCCGAACCGTTTCTGGCCGTGCCCGCATTGGCCCGTCTGGCCGCGCAAGAGGGTGCGATCCTTCGCGAGGGCTGCGCCGTACGCCTGTTGGACATCGAAGCCGGGCGCGTCACCGGCGTCGTGACGGAAACAGGGCGTATCCGCACCGACCGCGTGGTGCTGGCGGGCGGGGCGTGGTCTGCGCTGTTCCTGCGCCGCCACGGCGTGTCGATCCCGCAATTGTCCGTGCGCGCAACCGTTGCCCAGACGGCGCCTTTGCCTGACGTGTTTCAGGGCGGCGCGGTGGACGGACACCTGGCGTTTCGCCGCCGCGCCGATGGTGGCTATACACTGGCGCCAAGCGGGTTTCACGAGCTGTTCATCGGGCCCGACGCCTTTCGCGCTTTTGCCCGGTTCATGCCACAGCTTTTGGCCGACCCGCTGGGCACGAAATACCTGCCCAAGGCGCCCAAGGGCTTTCCGGATGCATGGGGCACGGCGCGACGTTGGGCGGGCGATGACATATCTCCGTTCGAGGCGGTGCGCGTGCTGAACCCGGCGCCAAATTCGACCAAGGTGGCCCAGCTGGCCCGCGATTTTTCCGCGATATTTCAGGAGGGTGGTCCAGTTGGAATTACCCGCGCCTGGGCTGGCATGATCGACGTCATGCCCGATGTTGTGCCTGTGGTTGACCATGTTGCCGACCTGCCGGGCCTGACTCTGTGTACCGGCATGAGCGGCCACGGCTTTGGCATTGGCCCCGCCTTTGGCCGCATCACCGCCGCCCTGACCATGGGGCGCGACCCCGGACATGACCTGACCCGTTTTCGGTTGGGCCGATTTTCGGACGGCTCAAAACTGGAATTGGGCCCCAACCTTTGATGGCAACTGGAGAGTAGAGACGCCAATCCAGAACTGTTGTTTGACATGCACCGGACCTCGGCGTTGGTTGCTGACAAGCTAAAGGCGTTCGGGGTGGATGACATCGTCACCGGTCTGGGGCGCACGGCCATGTTGCTGGGGGCCGCGAAATACCTGGCGGAAATGCGCAACTTTGACGGCACCTGCGTGGTGATCTTTCAGCCCGCCGAAGAGGGCGGTGGCGGTGGCAAGGAGATGGTCGATGACGGCATGATGGAGCAGTTTTCCATCGACGAGGTCTATGGCATGCACAATATGCCGGGCCTGCCGCTGGGGGAATTCGCCATTCGCCCCGGAGCGTTTTTCGCCGCCGCAGATCAGTTCGAAATCCACGTCGAAGGCAAGGGCAGGCACGCCGCCAAGCCGCATGAGACGATCGACACAACCCTGGTCGCGGCCCATATTGTCATGGCATTACAGTCGATTGCTGCGCGCAACGTCAACCCGCTGCATTCGGTGGTGGTGTCGACCTGCACCTTTCGCACCGAAAGCGAGGCCCACAATGTGATTCCGCAACACGTATTGTTGAAGGGCACCGTGCGCACCCATGACGCGGATGTGGGCGACTTGGCAGAAACCAGCCTGATCAAACTGGCCACCGCCACCGCCGAGGCCTTTGGCGCCACCGCGACCGTGAACTACACTCGTGGATATCCGGTGATGGTAAACAGCGAGGAACAGACGGAATTTGTCGCAGGCGTGGCCGCGAAAGTGTCCGGCAAAGACACCATCCATGCCGACGCGATCATGGGCGGCGAAGACTTTGCCTATATGCTGGAGGCGCGCCCAGGGGCTTACATTCTGGTCGGCAATGGCGACACGGCAATGGTGCACCACCCGGAATACAATTTCGACGATGATGTGATCCCGGCGGGCTGTTCCTGGTGGGCGGAAATCATTGAAAGCCGGATGCCAGCGGCTTAGGCAAAGCAATCCAGCGGAGTGCGCGCAGGCGCGCACGCTTGACAGTGATTGGTGCGTGCTACGGCCCGTGGGACATCCCTGCGGGCCGTTTTCCTGTTGGTATCGGGTTAGCCGCCCGTGTGGTTCATGTGGCGCAGGGTCTGACCCTGGATGTCCTGACGGGAATAGTCGAAATCGTGGCCCTTGGGTTTCAGCCCGATACCGGCCTGGATCGCCGCAATCAGATGCGCGTCATCGCTGCTTTCGCGCAAAGGTCCACGCAGATCTGACATGCCGTCATGGCCCAGGCAGGTATAGAATTGCCCGGTGCACGACAGCCGCACGCGGTTGCAGCTTTCGCAGAAGTTATGCGTCATAGGTGTAATGAAACCAATGCGTTGCCCGGTTTCTTCAACCCGCACATATCGCGCCGGGCCGCCCGTGTTGTCGGACAGGTCGCTCAGCGAATAGTGCTGGCCTAATGTCTTGCGCAACTCGGACAGCGGCCAGTATTGGTCCAGCCGGTTTTCTGTGCCCATGTCGCCCATTGGCATGACTTCGATCCAGGTCAGGTCCATCTCGCGCGCCGCGCACCATTCGCTGATGGAAATCAGCTCATCCTCGTTGAACCCCTTCAGCGCAACCGCGTTCATCTTGATTTTCAACCCGGCCTCAAGCGCCGCATCGATGCCTTTCAGCACCTGGGGCAGACGACCCCAGCGGGTGATCTTGGCGAACTTGTCTTCATCCAGCGTATCAAGCGAGATGTTCACCCGTTTCACGCCCGCCGCAACCAGATCCTTGGCAAAGCGATGCAGTTGCGAGCCATTGGTCGTCAGGGTCAATTCACGCAGCGCACCGCTGTCCAAATGGCGGCTCATCCCGTCAAAAAACGTCATGATCTCCTTACGCACAAGGGGTTCTCCGCCGGTGATGCGCAGCTTCTCCACACCCAGGCCGATGAAGGCCGTGCAGAGCCGGTCCAGCTCCTCCAGCGTCAAGAGATCGCGTTTGGGCAGGAAGGTCATGTTCTCTGACATGCAATAGGTACAGCGGAAGTCACAGCGGTCGGTGACCGACAGGCGAAGGTAATTGACTGCCCGTTGAAACGGGTCAATGAGGCGCGTGTTTTCCATGCCGCGACGGTACGCCTGTGCGCAGGGCGCTGCAAGTGTTGAAGCGCGTGGGTGAAACCGGCACAGTGGGGGCATGAAATATCTTGGTGTTGTATTCAGTATCGGTGTGACAGGCTGTGCGGTGTTGCCCGGAATGACCCCCGATATGAATGTGCCAGAGCTTCCTGTGTCTGCCGACGAAAACCGGCCCACAAAACGTCCCGATCACCGGGCCGGATGGGGCCGGCAGCCGGATATCGCTGGCCGCTCTGCGTCTGTTGAACGTCGGGCTGGCCGGGCTTCACGAACTGGACGTGTTCAGGTCGTAGGCTTTGCCTTGGGCGGCTTGGGCTTGGGCGGAAAGACCAGCCGCTCGGCCTCCTTGCGGGCGAAAGGCTTCAGGCGTTTGCCATAGGCCTTCAGAAACGCCCGTGCGCGATCCGGGTCGTGTTTGGACAGGTCGCGCACCCACCAGGCCACGGCTTTCTGGATGAACCAATCCGGGTCATCGACATAGCCCGCAGCCCAGCTCAGCACACGATCACGCACCGCTTCTTCTTCGGGTTTCGGGAAATTCTGCTTGGTCCAGGGCAGGGTGATGACCAGCGCCGCGCGCCGGGTCCACATATGTTCGCTGCCAGTCCAGGCCTCGACCTGATCCAGGCGGGTGGGGTCCGCCACCAGGCGCTTCATCCCGGCCATACAGACGTGATCGGCGATGGCCCAGCTGTCGAACTCCGGCACCCAGCGGGTGATCAAATCCCAGACCGCATCATCGGGACGAATACGCGCTTGGGTCAGCAGTTTTGCAGCCGCCAGGCGGGCCTCGAATATGTCGGTCTGCCACAGCGCATCGGCCAGGGCGACGCGATCCGCGACCGACATGTCCTGACGCCAGGTCTTGGTCAGATCGTTGATCGCCGGGTTCGGGATACCCAGAACCTCGCGCGTTTGCTTGTGATATTCGCGCTGTCCTTCGGCACGGTCGGGCACGATTTCACCGCGCAGGGCGGCCAGGGCGTCATCAAGGGTCATTTATCGTCCTCCAGCACGCCGGTCGGCAGGCCATCAATTGTTTGCGTGTTCTTGCGACGCCAATAGTCGCGCACGCCGTCTTTGCCAAGCGTGCCGTTCACCGTGGCCAGCGTGTCACGTTCGCCCTGATAGTCCAGGAACGGCACGGCATAGCCACAGCTGGTCTGCACCATTTCGACCGTCATATCATAGATTTGGCGCGCGGCGGCCTCATCGGTGAAATGGCTGACCAGCCCGGCCCAATCCGCGTCGCGTTCATGCAGCGCACGCGCCGTCCCATAGGCGCGCAGAATGCGGGGCTGGGCGGTAAAGCTGCACCACATCAGCGTCATGCGGTTGGCCTGACGCAGGTGTCCGGCGGTTTCATTTCCCGACCCGGTATAATTCAGCCACAGAATACGGTTTGGCCCCAGCACGCGTAAGGAATCCATACCTTTGGGCGAGACATTGACCCGCCCATCAGGTGCTGCGGTCCCGGTGAAAAAGAGGTGCTGCGCCTCGATAAAGGCGCGGTGGTCTTCCTCGATCCGATCAAACTGTTTGGCCATTATTCAACCGTGACGGATTTGGCCAAATTGCGCGGCTGGTCCACATCTGTGCCTTTGGCAATGGCGGTGTGATAGGCGATCAGCTGCGCAGGAACGGCATAAAGGATCGGTTGGATCAGCTCTGGCGCATCGGGCATGGTGATGGTCTGCCAGACGCCCTCGGCGGCCTTGTCGGCGGCTTTCGCGTCGCTGACCAGAACCACGCGGCCACCACGCGCCATGACCTCCTGCATGTTGGAAACGGTCTTGTCGAACAGCCCGTCGTGGGGCGCCATGACCACGGTCGGCGTTTCCTTGTCGACCAGCGCAATGGGCCCGTGTTTCAATTCGCCCGAGGCATAGCCTTCGGCGTGGATATAGCTGATTTCCTTGAGTTTCAGCGCACCTTCCAGTGCCAGCGGATACATCTGACCACGCCCCAGGAACAGCACGTCACGCGCCAGCGCCAGCTTGCGCGCGACCTTTTCAACCGTGCCATCGACGGCCAGGGCATGCGACATCAGGCCAGGTAACTGGCGCAGTTCGTCCAGTTTTTGCGCAAGACCCGCGTCGTCCAGATGGCCGCGATCATGCGCGGCCTTCAGCGCCATGATGGCAAATGTTGTCAGCTGGCAGGTGAACGCTTTGGTCGAGGCAACCGAGACCTCGACGCCGGCGTGGATTTCCACCGCCACATCGCTTTCGCGCGCGATCGAGCTTTCGGACATATTGATCAGGCTGATGATCCTGTCGGCCTTGCCAGCCGTGTATCGCAGCGCGGCCAGCGTGTCGGCGGTTTCGCCTGACTGGCTGACAAAAACGCCCACCGTGCGCGGCGCAAACGGCGCCTCGCGATAGCGGAATTCACTGGCCACATCAATGTCGACAGGCAGGCGGGCATAGTGTTCAAACCAGTATTTCGCGGTCAGCCCTGCGTAATAGGCCGTGCCACAGGCGACAATCGACAACCGATCCACATCGGCAAAGCTGAACCCCAGGTCCATGTTGATGTCATTGCCGCGCACATAGGCGTTCACCACCTCGCCCGCGACGGTGGGCTGCTGGGCGATTTCCTTGGCCATGAAATGCTTGTGGCCGTCTTTTTCGATCCGGGCCGCGTCCAGTTTCACCTGTTTCATCGGGCGATTGGCGCGACGGTTCTTCTTGTCAAATATCTCGGCGCCAGCGCGGGTCAGAACGGCCCAGTCGCCTTCCTCCAGATAGGTGATCATGTCGGTCATTGGCGCCAAAGCGATGGCGTCCGAGCCGACATACATTTCACCGTCCCCATGTCCAATCGCCAGCGGGCTGCCTTTGCGCGCCGCGATCATCAGGTCATGTTCGCCATCAAACAGGAAACACAGCGCAAAAGCGCCGTCCAGCCGGGTCAGGGTGGCCTCGACCGCGTCCTTGGCGCTCAGGCCCTTGTCCATCAGGCTTTGCGTCAACAAGGCGACGGTTTCCGTGTCGGTTTCAGTGACGAATTTCACGCCCTCGGCCGCCAGGTCTTCGCGCAGCTCGCGAAAGTTTTCGATGATGCCGTTGTGCACGACGCTGACGCCACCCGCCCGGTGGGGATGCGCATTGTCGGTGGTGGGGGCGCCGTGTGTGGCCCAGCGGGTGTGGCCGATGCCGGATTTGCCTTGCAAGGGCTCATGCACCAGCAGGTCCGACAGGTTGACCAGCTTGCCAACCGCGCGGCGGCGCGCCAATTGACCCGCGTCATTGATCGTCGCAATCCCGGCGCTGTCATAGCCGCGATATTCCAGCCGTTTCAGGCTTTCGACCAAAAGGGGCGCAACCTCATGCGTGCCCAGAACACCAACGATACCACACATACTATTTGCCTTTCTTGGCCTTGATCGCACGCAGGCGCGCGAAGAATTTGATCGCCAGGTCGGGCTTGTTCACCTGTTCGGCGCGCGCCACGGCCATTGCGCCTGCGGGCACGTCCTTGGTGATCACAGCGCCTGTCGTGGTCATGGCGTCTTCGCCGATGGTGACAGGCGCGACCAACATCGAATCCGATCCGATAAAGGCGCGCGCGCCGATCGTCGTGTGATGTTTCATCACGCCGTCATAGTTGCAGGTCACCGTGCCCGCGCCCAGATTGGCCGCGTCCCCCACGGTTGCGTCGCCGACATAGGACAGGTGGTTCACCTTCGCGCCTTCGCCGATCTGCGCGTTCTTGATTTCCACAAAATTGCCGATCTTGGCACCATTTGCCAGCTCGGCGCCAGGGCGCAGGCGGGCATAGGGCCCGACCACCGCGCCCGTGGAGACGTGACAGCCTTCGAGATGGGAGAACGCCCGAATGCGCGCGCCGCTTTCGACCGTCACGCCGGGGGCAAACACCACATTGGGTTCGATATAAGCGTCGCGCCCGATCACGGTGTCATGGGAAAAGAACACCGTTTCAGGCGCTTGCAGCTGCACGCCATCGTCCATGGCTGATGCACGGGCATTTTTCTGGAAAATCCCTTCGGCATCAGACAGTTCCGCGCGGGTGTTAATGCCCAGTGTCTCGGCCTCGCTACAGGTGACGGCGGTGGCGGTCAGACCCTTTTGGCGGGCCACTTCGACAATGTCGGTCAGGTAATATTCGCCCGAGGCATTGTCATTGCCGACCGCGTCAATCAGGTCGAACAACACGCTTGCCTTGGCAGAGATAACGCCGCTGTTACAAAGCGTTATAGTGCTTTCTTCATCTGTCGCGTCCTTGAATTCGACGATCCGCACCAAGGTCTGGCCATCCATCACCAGGCGGCCATACCGCCCCGGATTGTCCGCATCAAAGCCCAACACGACCACATCGGCCGTGGCGCGTGCAGCGGTCAGGCGTTCCAGCGTTTCGGGCGTGGTAAACGGCGTGTCGCCGTACAGAACCACCGCATCGCCTTCGAACCCATCCAATGCCTCGCGGGCCTGGGCAACCGCATGTGCCGTGCCCAGCTGTTCGTCCTGTGTCACCACGAAAGCAAAGGGGTCGATCTCCTCGGCGGCGGCCTCGACCAGCGCGGCGCCATGACCTGCGACGATCACCGTGCGGGCGGGCTCGAGCGCGCGGCCATGTGCCCAGGCGTGGGCAAACAGCGGCGCGCCGCCCAGCTCGTGCATGACCTTGGGCAGGTCGCTTTCCATACGGGTGCCTTTGCCGGCGGCGAGGATAATCAGGGCTGTGGACATGTTCTGCTCTTTAAATTCAACTTGGGTCGTTTTAACCCTAATGGGTCAGCCCGCAAGCGAAATGGGATCAAATTCCCTTTCGCCTTGTAACACAGGGTGGCGGGGCATTGCCGAAGGGAACGACATGCGTACGGTTATTTTCGATCTGGACGGGACATTGGCGGATACGTCCGGCGATCTGATTGCGGCGGCAAATGCCTGTTTTCGCGGGCTGGGGCATGGGGATTTGTTGGATGCACGCGCCGATGCGTCGACCGCGTTTCGCGGTGGACGCGCCATGTTGCGCCTTGGGTTTTCGCGCCTTGGGCCGGTGAATGAAGGGGAGGTGGACCGCGAATTTCCCCGCCTTCTGGATGCCTATGCCGCTGACATCGACCGCCATACGGTGTTGTACCCGGGCTGTGTCGACGCGGTCGAACGGCTGCGCAGCGCGGGCTATGCGGTCGGCATCTGCACCAACAAACCCGAGGGCCTGGCCGAGGTTCTGATGACCCGTCTGGGTGTGCGTGACCTGTTTGCATCCCTGGTCGGCGCGGACACATTGCCCACCCGCAAGCCCGATCCCGCGCCCTATGTGGCGTCGGTCGAGCGGGCCGGGGGCACGGTCGCGCGGTCCTTGCTGATTGGTGACACGGATACCGACCGCAACACGTCCACCGCTGCTGGCGTGCCGTCGGTGCTGGTCACCTTCGGCCCCGATGGGCGCGGGGTTGAGGCGTTGAAACCCGAGGCCCTGTTGGACCATTACGACGATCTGGATCGCGTGGTTCAGGGGCTGATCGGCTGAGCCAACAGCGCGGACAACCTGCCCACCCCGTGGTTGGCAAGGCGTCGACCGCGTCCTCAATTGCTGTGGCCTGCGCCCCGGCCAGATTGCGGAACTTTGCCCGCAGATCGGCCTCGGAAGGCGGGCAGGTGGTGTCCCATTTCGGTTCGATCCAGTCGCCCTGCAACACCGTTCCATCGCGCAGGATCAGGTGGGTACGCGTCAGGCGCGTGATCGGAAACACAGCGTTGGCCGTGACATGTTCTGCCATGACCATGCCGCGTGACAGGCGCAGAACCTCGGGGTCGGTCAGCGCGTCGTCAGCGATATCGGCTGGGGTGACATTGCCTTTCACCATCGCCACCGCACAGGGGAAAGATGTGGAATACTGCGCCGCGTCTGTGCTGGTGGGCTGGGCGGTCGCCAGGCGCACGCTTTCGTGAAAAGTCTCGACCTCGATCCGGTCCACATCCTGCGCGGTAACGCCATGGGCGCGGCGCAGGTGCAGCACACCTTCGATCGGGGCCTGGGCCCAGCGGCAGGCTGGATAAGGCTTGTAATACTGTTGGTTGACCAACCACCGCGTGCCCAGATCGGCCCAATGATCGGGTGCCTGTTCCAGCGTCAAGGCGGGCGCGCCGGTAAACCCGGCCTGCGCCAGAAACGCGGCCGCCCCCCCCGCCATAGCCCCCCAGCCCGACCCGTTCTTGACCATGGTCGGATGGTTAATACAGCGCATCATCTGACTGCGCGGCCCGTGGTCTTCGGCAATCCCCATGGCGTGGCGCGTGATGTCTGGGTCAAGGCGCAGGTATCGCGCGCCAAGGCCCGCACAGGCCACCGCCATCCAGGCCCCTGATGTGTGGTAATCCGGGGTTGTGGCGTGCAAAGCCGTGGCCAGACGCCAGCCAAATTCATAGCCCAACGTCAGTGTGGTCAGCAAGTCCGCCCCGTTCCTATTGCCCGCCTCATGCGCCATGGCAAAGGCGGTGGGGAAGGCGGCGGCACCCGCGTGGCCCATGGCCGGATTGAACCCGTCATGGCCATCCAACGCGGCGATCGTGGCCGTGCCTGCATGGGCGACACCCCATGCGCTGGCCGTGCGTGCGTCAAACAGCATTGGGCGATGGTCTGCGTTCTGGACGCTGACATAGTCGCGCGTGATCTGGTTGGCCCGCGTCGTTGCTCCGCCAAGGCCAACCCCGATCAGGTCCAGCAGGCTCAGGTTCACCTGCGATTGTGTCGCGGCGGGAATATCGGCCCAATCCAGGCCATGCAGAAATCCAAGCGTGTCCATGGTGTCTGCGTGGCGCTGGTGCCCCGAGGAAAAATGCCTGTTTGTGACAGGAACCCGGCTTTTCCTTTGACCTTGGCGCGGGGCGGGATCAGTCTCGCGCCCATGAGCGAGCGATTCACCGAGACATCAACCGAGATATTTACAGGGTCCTTCACCCAGCAGGAGCCGATCCCAGATGAGGGCATCGAAGCGGCCTTGCGCGTTTTGCAATCCGGGCGGCTGCACCGGTATAACGTCGTTGACGGCGAAATCGCCGAGGTCGCGTTGCTGGAGGAAGACTTTGCCGCCGCCATGGGGTCGAAATACGCGCTGGCGGTGGCCTCGGGCGGCTATGCCATTGCCACGGCATTGCGCGCCCTGGGCGTGGGGCCGGGCGACAAGGTGCTGACCAACGCCTTTACCCTGGCGCCTGTGCCCGGTGCGATTGCCTCCCTCGGCGCGGTGCCGGTGTTTGTTGGTGTGACCGAAGCGCTGGTGATCGACCTTGAGGATCTGGCCACCAAGCTGGACCAGGCTGACGTGCTGTTGCTGTCGCATATGCGCGGCCACATCTGTGACATGGACGCGCTGATGGCGCTGTGTGACAGGGCTGGCGTGAAGGTGGTCGAAGACTGTGCCCACACCATGGGCGCGCGTTGGAACGGGGTGTTGTCGGGGCGTCATGGCATCATGGCGGCCTATTCAACCCAGACCTATAAACACCTGAATTCAGGTGAGGGTGGATTGCTGATCTCGGACGATGCCGAATTGATGGCACGCGCCATCATAATGTCGGGATCCTACATGTTATACGGGCGCCACAGGGCGGCTCCCCCCCCTGAAATGTTCGAAAAGGTAAAGTATGTGACGCCTAATATCTCCGGGCGCATGGACAATTTGCGCGCAGCTATCCTGCGCCCGCAACTGGCAAGCCTGGCCGCGCAATGCGCCGCCTGGAATGCGCGATATGGGCGGGTTGAACAGGGGTTGCGCAATACGCCCGGACTGACGGTGATCGACCGGCCTGCGGCGGAAGACTATGTCATGTCCTCGTTTCAGTTCCTGTTGCTGGACTGGTCCGAACAGGCTGTGAACCGCGTCGTGCAACGCTGTGCAGACCGGGGGGTCGAACTGAAATGGTTCGGCGGGGCGGAACCTGCGGGGTTTACCTCGCGTTATGACAGCTGGCGCTATGCCGACAGCACGCCCATGCCCGCGACAGATCGGGTGCTGAAGGGCATCCTGGATCTGCGGCTGCCGCTGACGTTTTCACTGGAGGACTGCGCCCAGATCGCGCGGATCATCCGCGCCGAAACCAGTGCTGTGTATCACAGCCGCTAAGGTTTCTGCCCACCTTGCCGCCGGCGCGACGCTGCGTCCCCATTGACCCGAATCGTCGCTTTCGCGTAAGAACTGAACAAGCGTTCAATAAAGGCCGTCAGGCCACCGATCCGGAGGAAAGACCCCATGTTCAATCACACGATGACTTTCGATCTTGGAGAAGACGTCAACGCCCTGCGCGAGATGGTTCACCGTTTCGCCCAGGATCGCATCAAGCCGATGGCGGCCGAGATTGACGCCAAGAACGATTTCCCGGCCGAGCTGTGGAAGGAATTCGGCGACCTGGGCCTGCTGGGCGTCACCACACCCGAGGAATACGGCGGCGCCGACATGTCCTATCTGGCCCATGTGGTTGCGGTGGAAGAAATCGCGCGCGCGTCCGCGTCAGTGTCCTTGTCCTATGGGGCGCACTCGAACCTGTGTGTGAATCAGATCCGTCGCAACGCGACCCACGAGCAGAAGATGAAATACCTGCCGGACCTGATTTCCGGGGCCAAGGTCGGTGCTTTGGCCATGTCCGAGGCGGGCGCGGGATCTGACGTTGTGTCGATGAAGCTGAAGGCGGAAAAGCGCAACGGTTACTATGTGTTGAACGGCACCAAGTTCTGGATCACCAACGGCCCGGACGCCGACACGCTGGTGGTTTACGCGAAAACCGACCCCGACGCCGGCCCCAAGGGCATGACGGCGTTCATCGTCGAAAAAACCATGAAAGGGTTCAGCACGGGGCCGCATTTCGACAAGCTGGGCATGCGCGGATCGAATACTGCCGAGCTGATCTTTGAAGACGTCGAAGTGCCGTTTGAAAACGTGCTGGGTGCAGAAGGCAAAGGCGTGAACGTGCTGATGTCGGGCCTGGATTACGAACGCGTCGTGCTGTCGGGCATCGGCACCGGCATCATGGCCGCCTGCATGGATGAAGTCATGCCTTACATGGCGCAGCGCAAACAGTTCGGCAAACCGATCGGGGATTTCCAGCTGATGCAGGGCAAGATCGCCGACATGTACACCGCGATGAACACTTCGCGCGCCTATATCTACGAGGTCGCAAAGGCGGCTGACCGCGGCGAAGTCACCCGCCAGGACGCCGCGGCCTGTGTGCTCTATGCTTCGGAAGAGGCGATGAAAGTATCCCACCAAGCGGTGCAGGCCATGGGCGGCATGGGCTTCATGAACGAAAGCCCCGTGTCACGCATCTTCCGCGATGCCAAGCTGATGGAAATCGGCGCAGGCACCAGTGAAATCCGCCGGATGTTGATTGGGCGCGAGCTGATGGGCGCGATGAAGTGAAAAAAAACCCGTGCGATCAAGGGGTCGCACGGGCCGTTAAACACCAGCGGGCAACTTGCCCAGCCAGCGTTTGTAAGGATCAGAAACGGTGCACGTAGGCCACGTTAAACACGAATGGATCAATCTTGGCAGTGCCGATATCGGCGCCATCCAGGGTCACATCGGTTTCGATGTCGATGTAACGTGCCTCAAAGCGCAGAGCACCTGCGTCGCTGATCTGATAGTCAACACCAAGTGCCGCAGCGAGGCCCCAGCTGTCGGCGAGCTTCAGGTCACCCAAGGGGCTGCTTTCCTCGAAGAACGTGGTGTAGTTGACGCCCAAGCCCACGAAGGGTGTGAAAGCCGACCCGGTTTGGAAGTGATATTTCACCGACACGGTCGGCGGCAGATGCTTGGTTGTTCCCGCAAACCCGCCATCAAGATAGATGTTGTGCGAAAACGGCGATGCGGCCAGCACTTCGATGCCCAGATTGTCACGAATGAAATATTCGGCTGTCAGAGACAGCTGGCTGTTTTCGCTGATGGTCGCAGCCGCGCCAGCGACCGTGCCATTGTCGGATTTCGGGGCCACGCTGGCAATGCCAAGGCCAAGGGTCCAATCCCCGGCGGACTGAGCGGAAAGCGGACCAGCCAAGGTCGCAACCGCCACGGTAAGAGCGAGTTTTGCGGACAGATTCTTCATTTTGTCACCTGTTGTAAGACGAATGTTCGAACCGTCGTTTCAATCGCAAGGAATTTCTCTGATCTAGATCAAAAACGTAACGATTCCTTGATGCCTGAAGCCAGAGAAGGCCTTGTAAATAAGGGGTATTCCTCTGGTGCATGCCGGGAATGTAATTATTGCATAAGCTCTGGCAGGCAGCCTGTTCGCCGCAGCCCGAGAGGGGCGCGCGATATCGTGACCCACCGCCCCCGGTTGCGTGCCAGATTTCGATCAAGGCATTGTGACGTCCACACAGATCAACGGGGTTGCAAACAGACAAAAAGTGCACCGGGGCGACATGCCTCAAGACCGCTTTCGAACCACCAGCCACGCGCGTTGCAGGGAGACTATACCTCATGAAACTTCAATCCCAAGCCATGCCCGGATCGGACGCCTGGAAGGCGAACCGTGCGGGCCATCTGGACGCTCTGGAAACCATCCGGGAGGCGGCGGCAAAGGCAGCCGCTGGCGGCGGCGAACGGTCGCGTGACCGCCACCTGTCGCGGGGCAAGATGCTGCCGCGTGACAGGGTGTCAAACCTGCTCGATCCCGGCAGCCCCTTTCTGGAGGTTGGCGCAACTGCGGCCCATGGCCTGTATGACGATGCCGCCCCCTGCGCCGGTGTGATCGCCGGTATCGGTCAGGTGCATGGCCAGGATGTCATGGTCGTCTGCAACGACGCCACCGTCAAAGGCGGCACCTATTACCCGATGACGGTAAAAAAGCACCTGCGCGCCCAAGAGATCGCCGAGGAATGCAATCTGCCCTGCATCTATCTGGTCGACAGTGGCGGCGCGAACCTGCCCAACCAGGACGAGGTCTTCCCGGATCGTGACCATTTCGGGCGCATCTTTTACAATCAGGCGCGCATGTCGTCCAAGGGCATTCCGCAGATTGCGGTCGTCATGGGCTCCTGCACCGCGGGCGGCGCTTATGTGCCCGCCATGTCGGACGTGACCATCATCGTTAAGGAACAAGGCACGATCTTCCTGGCTGGCCCGCCGTTGGTGAAAGCCGCAACCGGTGAAATCGTTACGGCCGAGGACCTGGGGGGCGGCGATGTTCACACCCGCCTGTCCGGGGTCGCCGATTATCTGGCCGAAGATGACAGCCACGCGCTGGCCTTGGCCCGTCGCGCGGTGGAAAGCCTGAACCGCACCAAACCGGCGACCGTCAAATGGCAGGACCCTGAAGAGCCCGCCTATGACCCCGAGGAACTGCTGAGCGTCGTGCCCGCCGATCTGCGCACGCCCTATGACACCCGCGAGGTGATCATGCGCGTGGTGGACGGCAGCCGGTTTGACGAATTCAAGCCGCGCTTTGGCGAAACGCTGGTCACCGGATTTGCCCACCTGAAAGGCTGTCCCGTCGGCATCATCGCCAACAACGGCGTGATCTTTTCCGAGGCTGCCCAGAAGGGCGCGCATTTCGTCGAACTCTGCTCGCAACGCAACATCCCATTGATTTTCCTTCAAAATATCACGGGCTTCATGGTTGGGCGCAAATACGAAAACGAAGGCATCGCGCGTCATGGTGCCAAGATGGTGACTGCTGTTGCCACAACCAACGTGCCCAAGGTGACCATGGTCATCGGCGGGTCCTATGGGGCGGGCAACTATGGCATGGCCGGGCGTGCCTATCAGCCGCGTTTCATGTGGTCCTGGCCCAATTCGCGCATCTCGGTCATGGGCGGGGAACAGGCGGCGGGTGTGTTGGCCACCGTGAAACGTGACGGGATCGAACGCAAAGGCGGTGAATGGTCGGCCGAAGAAGAGGCCGCGTTCAAGCAGCCCACCATCGACATGTTCGAGGAACAAAGCCACCCGCTCTATGCATCTGCACGGATGTGGGACGATGGCGTGATCGACCCGCGCCAGACCCGCGATGTGCTGTTCCTGTCGCTGCAAGCCGCCCTGAACGCCCCGATCGAGCCGACGAAGTTCGGCGTGTTCCGCATGTAATGGCGCGTCGGGGCCGTCATACCACCCGGTTCATCCGGGGTCGCGTGCGGACTGTGGCATCCCGTTTGGATCCACGGTCCAGCCACACGCATCTGGTGGTCTATTGCGGGCTGACCTTGCTGGGTCTCTATGGCGCGGTGAATTACATGGATCCGCGTTTTGATCTGTCCGATCAAGGCTGCCGCGTCAGGTATGTTTATGACGGAGACACGGTGGAATTGACCTGTGCGGACGGCACGAAAAAGGTCCGCATCGTCGGGCTGGACACGCCCGAGACCCGCGACGCGAAATGCGCCGCCGAAAAGGCGCTGGGCGACCGGGCGACGGATCGGCTGCGGGTGCTGATCACCACCGGCTCTGTGACGCTGAAATCGCAGGGCTATGACAAATACGGTCGCGTGTTGGCCCAGATGGCGGTGAATGGCCGCGATGTGGCCGACACGCTGATCAAAGAAGGCTATGCCGTCGCCTATCGCGGCGGTACACGCATCAATTGGTGCGCAAAATTGGCGCGTTAAGCGCGCAAGATACACCGGGCCACAGGGTCCGAACAGTTAATGCCCGAAATGGGCGGGACGGAGGGTTAGATGTTCCAGAAAATCCTGATTGCAAACCGCGGGGAAATTGCCTGCCGCGTCATGGAAACCGCCCGCAAGCTGGGCGTGGCAACCGTGGCGGTTTACTCCGACGCGGATGCAGGTGCGAAACACGTCGCTATGGCAGACGAGGCGGTGCATATCGGCCCGTCGCAACCGGCGCAGAGCTACTTGCGCGGCGATGCGATCATTGCCGCTGCTCTGGCCACGGGCGCACAGGCGATCCACCCCGGATATGGCTTTCTGTCGGAAAACCCTGATTTCGTGGATGCCGTTGAAAAGGCAGGGCTGATCTTCATCGGCCCCTCGGCGGATGCGATCCGTGCCATGGGTCTGAAGGACGCCGCCAAAGTGTTGATGGTCAAGGCGGGCGTGCCTGTGGTGCCCGGATACCATGGCGAAAATCAGGATCCGGTGTTTCTGGCCGCACAAGCGGACGACATCGGATACCCGGTGCTGATCAAGGCGGTTGCGGGCGGTGGCGGCAAGGGCATGCGCCGCGTCGATGACCCGGCTGATTTCGCCGACGCGCTGGCCAGCGCACAGGGCGAGGCCGCGACGGCGTTCGGCAACGACGCCTGCCTGATCGAAAAATATGTCCTGGCACCGCGCCACATCGAAGTGCAGGTCTTTGGCGATGGCAGCCACGCGGTGCACCTGTTTGAACGCGACTGTTCGCTGCAACGCCGCCACCAGAAGGTGATCGAAGAAGCGCCCGCGCCGGATATGACCGCTGAGCTGCGCGAGGCCATGGGCAGTGCCGGTGTAAAAGCCGCCGAGGCGATCGGATACAAAGGCGCGGGCACGGTGGAATTTATCGTCGATGGCGCCAACGGGCTGCGCCCCGACGGGTTCTGGTTCATGGAAATGAACACGCGTCTTCAGGTGGAACACCCCGTGACCGAAGAAATCACCGGCGTCGATCTGGTCGAATGGCAACTGCGCGTGGCCAGCGGCGAAGGCCTGCCGAAACAGCAGCATGAGCTGTCGATCAACGGCCATGCATTTGAGGCACGCCTGTACGCCGAAGACGTGCCCAAGGGGTTCCTGCCCGCCACCGGCACGCTGACGCATCTGCAATTCCCGGCGGGCGTGCGGTCCGACAGCGGTGTGCGCGCGGGCGACACAATCAGCCCGTTCTATGACCCGATGATTGCGAAAATCACCGTGCATGCGGCGACGCGCGCGGCAGCGTTGCAGCGCATGTCATCGGCTTTGGAGCACACGCAAGTGGCCGGTTCTGTCACCAACCTGGGCTTTCTGGGCGCGCTGACACGCCATGCCGGATTTTCCAAGGGTGACGTGGATACGGGCCTGATCGAACGCGATCTGGACGCGCTGACCGCCGAGGCTGGACCGTGTGTGCAAGACAAGGCGCTGGCCGCTTTGGCTGCGCTGGGCTTGCTGGACGATGTAGGCTCGGGCTTTCACTTGTGGACGGCACCGAACCGGTATGTGACGCTCAGCTTTGCGGACGAAGCCTTTGATGCCATTGTGAAAACACGCGGGGCAGGGGACCACGTGGTCATCGTCGATGGCACCGAGGTCGGGGCCCTGTGCCTGAACGGCCAATGGGAATTGGATGGCGACCGCGCCCCCGCCGTGGCGGTCGCGGGCAATGTCATCACCGTCTTTGCCCAGGCCGGGTTGGAATTCCACGCCGCCGATCCGTTGGACGTCGACGCAGGCGCGGGCATGGGCGCGGGCGTGGTCGAAGCCCCGATGCCCGGGCTGGTGAAAGCCGTCTTTGCCCAGGTAGGCCAGACCGTGACCCAGGGCGACCGTTTGGCGGTTCTGGAAGCCATGAAAATGGAACATTCGCTTGAGGCCGCGCGCGATGGTGTGGTGGCCGAGGTTCTGGTCAGCGCGGGCGATCAGGTCGAAGCGGGCGCGCCACTGGTGCGGCTCGAGGAGGAGGACGAGGCATGATCCGTCTTCACCATGCCTCTCAGGCGCGGTCTTTTCGCACCCTGTGGTTGCTGGAAGAAATGGGCTTGAGTTTCGAGGTCGCGCAGAAGGATTTCTTTTCGAAATCCATGCGCTCGGCTGACTATCTGGCCCTGTCCCCGGCTGGCCGTGTGCCGGCGTTGGAAATCGACGGGCGCGTGTTGTTCGAAAGCGGTGCGATCACCGAATATCTGGTCGAAACCCACCCTGAGGCCGATCTGGGGCGTCTTCCGGGCCATGCAGAGCGGCCCGAGTTTCTGGAATGGCTGCATTTCGCCGAAACCATTGGCCAGCATCTGGCCACCCTGTCGCAGCAGCATATCGTGTTGCGCGAGGACTGGATGCGGTCGCCCACCGTGATGCGGCTGGAGGCCCGGCGGCTTGAAAAGGTGCTTGAGGTGGTCGAACGTGTGGTCAGCCAGCGTGATTACCTGCTGGCCAGCGGGTTTTCCGCCGTCGACACCAACGTCGGATATGGCGTGATGATCGCGCGCCATTTCGTTCCCGTGGGGCTGTTGCCCGGGGTGGATGCCTATTACAACCGTTTGGCCCGGCGCGAGGCATTCGCGCGTGCAATGAAGCGGGACGGTGGCGTCGCGATCTATACGCAAGACTTTTATGAGGCGCCTGATGTCTGAATATGTCGAGATTTTCGAAGTCGGCCCGCGTGACGGGCTGCAAAACGAAAAACGCCTGATCCCGACGGCGGAAAAGGTCGCGTTGGTCGATCTGTTGTCTGGGGCCGGGTTCAAACGGATTGAGGTGGCAAGTTTCGTCAGTCCTAAGTGGGTGCCGCAGATGGGCGACAGTGCCGATGTGCTGGCCGGGATCACACGGGCGGACGGCGTGTCTTATGCCGCCCTGACCCCGAATATGCGGGGCTTTGAAGGCGCGGTTGCCGCACAGGCCGATGAGATTGCAATCTTTGGATCGGCCAGTGAGGGTTTCAGCCAGGCGAATATCAATTGTTCGATAAGTGAAAGTCTGGAGCGGTTTCAGCCGGTAGCTGAGGCTGCAAAAGCGGCAAATATGAAAGTGCGCGGATACGTCTCCTGTGTCACCGACTGCCCTTATGATGGGGAAACCGCACCGGACAAGGTGGCCGAGGTGGCCGAAAAATTGATCGCCATGGGCTGTTACGAAATCAGCCTGGGCGACACGATTGGGCAGGCAACGCCTGACAGCATCGCACGCATGTTGGATGCGGTTCTGGAGGTCGCAGGGCCTACCATGTTTGCCGGTCATTATCATGACACCTCGGGCCGGGCACTGGCCAATATCGAAACGTCCCTGGGCAAAGGCTTGCGGGTGTTTGACGCTGCGGTGGGCGGGTTGGGCGGATGCCCTTATGCGCCGGGTGCGGCCGGGAATGTGGCGACCGAGGCCGTGCATGACCGTGTGATCGCGTTGGGATACAGGACCGGGTTGGATCGGGATGTGATTGAAAGGGCCGCCGAAATGGCACGCCAGATGCGGGCGCAGGGCTGAATGTATCAGACCATTGATATCGAACTGGACGGGCGCGGGGTCGCGACCCTGACCCTGGACCGGGAAGCCAAACACAATGCGCTGAGCGCACAGATGATTGAAGAGCTGACCTTGGCGGCCGAGCGTCTGGGGGCGGATGACGCCGTGCGGGTTGTTATCCTGACCGGTGCTGGCAAAAGCTTTTGTGCCGGTGGTGATCTGCGCTGGATGCAGGACCAGATGGCGGCGGATGCCCAGACGCGATTTGTCGAGGCCAAGAAGCTGGCGATGATGCTGAACGCCTTGAATGAACTGCCAAAACCCTTGGTCGGGCGGGTGCAGGGTCAGGCCTTTGGCGGCGGTGTCGGCATGGCCTGTGTCTGTGACGTGGCAATCGGGGTGGACGGCGCGAGGTTCGGGTTGACCGAAACCCGGCTGGGTCTGATCCCGGCAACCATCGGCCCCTATGTGTTGGCCCGACTGGGCGAAGCGATGGCGCGCCGCGTCTTCATGTCGGCGCGCATTTTTGGTGCCGATGAGGCCGTGACCCTGGGCCTGTTGGCCAAAGCCGTGGCCGCAGAGGACCTGGACGAGGCGGTCGAGGCAGAAGTGAAACCCTATCTGACCTGTGCCCCCGGTGCCGTGGCCGAGGCAAAACGGTTTACCCGCCGCCTGGGAATGGCGATCACCGAACAGATCATTGACGAAACCATCGCCGGCCTTGTGGCGCGTTGGGAAAACCCCGAGGCCCAGGAGGGGATCGGAGCCTTTTTTGACAAACGCAAGCCCGCCTGGGTGGGCTGAGCACCGGAACAGGTGAGTCCCTTGGGGAATTCAAGCCCCCGTCGGTGAAAATCGGCGGGGGTTTTGATTTTTCTGCGAAAATTCGGGGTTTGATTTTCGGAAAACGGGGTCTGATTTTCGGAAGAAAAGGCGCGGAAATCTGGTAGTTTATTGTTTGTAAGCAATGGTATACATAGCATGTTGCGCCCTTGTTATCGCGTGACATTCCATTGTCTGAATGCGTGACGCGCTCGGTTGACCCTTCCGCACTGCGGCGGTAAACCGCTGGAAGCTGACGACATGCGGCCCGCCCGCATAAAAGGAGCCACACGTGGAAGATCTGCTTCGGGAATACCTCCCCATTATCATTTTCCTTGGACTGGCCGTGGTACTCGGTCTTGTCTTCATCCTCGCCGCCGTTGTTCTGGCCGTGCGCAACCCTGACCCGGAAAAACTGTCCGCCTATGAATGCGGCTTTAACGCATTTGACGACGCGCGGATGAAGTTCGATGTCCGGTTCTATCTGGTGTCGATCCTGTTCATCATTTTCGATCTGGAAATCGCCTTTCTGTTCCCTTGGGCCGTGGCCTTCAAGGATGTCGGGTTGGTCGGGTTCTGGTCGATGATGGTGTTCCTGGCGGTTTTGACCATCGGCTTTGCTTATGAATGGAAGAAGGGAGCGCTCGAATGGGAGTGATGACCGGAGCGAACACGGCAGGCGGGGATCGCGAACACGCGACGCGCATGCTGAACGATCAGCTGGCCGACAAGGGCTTTTTGCTGACCACGACGGATGACATCATCAACTGGGCCCGCACCGGGTCGCTGCACTGGATGACCTTTGGTCTGGCCTGTTGTGCGATTGAAATGATGCATTCTTCCATGCCCCGGTATGACCTGGAACGCTATGGCACTGCGCCGCGCGCCTCTCCGCGTCAGTCGGATCTGATGATCGTGGCCGGCACGCTGACCAACAAGATGGCCCCGGCGCTGCGCAAGGTCTATGATCAGATGCCCGAGCCACGGTACGTCGTGTCGATGGGCAGCTGTGCCAACGGTGGCGGATATTACCACTATTCCTATAGTGTTGTGCGGGGCTGTGACCGTGTGCTGCCGGTTGACGTTTACGTGCCCGGCTGCCCCCCCAGTGCCGAGGCGCTGGTCTATGGCATCTTGCAGCTGCAACGTAAAATTCGCCGCACCGGCACGATCGCGAGGTAAGGCCCATGTCTGACGCTCTGAACGAAAGCCTTGAGGAACTGGGCGCGCTGATCGAAGCAAAGCGCCCCGATTGCGTGCTGTCCTGGGAGGTCGCCTTTGGCGAGCTGACCGTGACAGCCCCGCTGACCGCGTTGCCCGGGTTCATCGAGTTTTTGAAGGCCGACAAGACCTGCCGGTTTTCGTCGCTGATCGACATCACAGCGGTGGATTACCCAGAGCGCGAGCCGCGCTTTGATGTGGTGTATCATTTCCTGTCGATGTACCAGAACCACCGCATCCGCATTCGTGTGGCCGCGCGCGAAGAAGACCTGGTGCCGTCAATCACCGATGTGCATCCCTGTGCAAACTGGTTTGAACGCGAAGTGTTCGACATGTTCGGCATTCTGTTTTCGGGTCACCCGGACTTGCGCCGCATTCTGACGGATTACGGTTTCCGCGGTCATCCGCTGCGCAAGGATTTCCCGACCACGGGGTACACCGAGGTGCGGTATGACGAGGTTGAAAAGCGTGTGGTGTACGAACCCGTCACGTTGACCCAGGATTACCGCCAATTCGACTTCATGTCGCCGTGGGAGGGTGCGCAATACATCCTGCCGGGTGACGAAAAATCCGACGACGCAAAGGGCTGATTATGGGCGTGGAGCAGACAGTCATGTTCTGCATAGGGGCAGCGAAAGCCGGCACAAGCTGGCTGTCGAACTATCTCTATTTCCACCCCGAAACCGGTCTGCGGGCGATGAAGGAAATCCATTACTGGGACTGTCTGGAAAACCGCGTTGGGGCCTTCTGGCGCAAACAGCACCAGGGGCGCGTCGACTATTTGTCAGAACGTCGCACGCGCGAAACCATTGTCGCAGCACAACAATTCCAGGATGCCAGCCTTGGTGACCTGGGCGAATGGCTGGATACATTTGACGGCAAGACGCGCGATGACGCGGCTTACTTGAAATTCCTGGGCCAGGGCGGTGACGCCAAGCTGATCGGGGATATCACGCCGTCCTATGCGATCTTGTCCGAAGATATGTTTCGCGCCATGGCCAATGTCGCGGCCAAGGTGAAATTCGTTTTTATCCTGCGCGACCCGGTCGAACGGCTGTGGTCACATCTGCGCATGGATGCGGCAGGGGACGCGACCAAACTTGCGGCCGGGCTGGACGGATTTTTGAACAATGACGGGGCGCATGATCATGTGCGTCGCTCAAATTACCGTCGGACGATCCAGCGCTTGATGAATGTCATCCCGCGCGACGCCCTGCATGTGGAATACTACGAAAGACTGTTCATGCCCGAGGCCATCGCCCGGCTGAGCGCGTTTCTGGGCATCACGCCGCAACCGGCGGATTTCGCCCGCCAGATCAATCAATCCGCGTCGGCAGATCTGCCCGTGGACAACCGGATACAGCTGCAGGCGCAGCTTTGGCCGCAATACAATTTCGTCGGCAAGTTCATGGGTGAACTGCCGCGCGAATGGACCGAAAGGATGGTTCACGCATGATGGACGGTGACTTCAACGACGCGCTGACAGGCGAACAGAAGATCCGCAATTTCAACATCAACTTCGGGCCTCAGCACCCTGCGGCGCACGGCGTGCTGCGTATGGTGTTGGAGCTGGACGGCGAGATCGTGGAACGTGTGGACCCGCATATCGGCCTGCTGCACCGTGGCACCGAAAAGCTGATGGAAAGCCGGACGTATCTGCAAAGCCTGCCGTATTTCGACCGTCTGGATTACGTGGCGCCGATGAACCAGGAACATGCCTGGTGTTTGGCGATCGAAAAGCTGTGCGGCGTCGAAGTGCCCCGTCGCGCCAGCCTGATCCGCGTGCTGTTTTCCGAAATCGGTCGGGTGTTGAACCACCTGTTGAACGTGACCACACAGGCGATGGACGTTGGCGCGCTGACCCCGCCTTTGTGGGGGTTTGAGCAGCGCGAAGAGCTGATGATCATCTACGAACGGGCCTGTGGCGCGCGTCTGCACGCGAACTATTTCCGCCCCGGCGGTGTGCACCAGGACCTGCCGCCCGAGCTGATCGACGACATCGAAAAATGGGCGCATCAGTTTCCTGCCGCGCTTCAGGACATTGACGATCTGCTGACTGAAAATCGCATCTTCAAACAGCGCAATGCCGATATCGGCATCGTCACCGAACAGGACATTCTGGACTGGTCCTTCTCGGGCGTGATGGTGCGCGGGTCCGGTCTGGCCTGGGACCTGCGGCGCAGCCAGCCCTATGAATGTTATGACGAGTTTGAATTCCAAATCCCCGTCGGCAAGAACGGCGACTGTTACGACCGATACCTGTGCCGCATGGAAGAGATGCGCCAGTCCACGTCGATCATCCTTCAGGCGGTCGAAAAGCTGCGTGCCCCCGAAGGGCAGGGCGACGTTCTGGCCCGTGGCAAGCTGACTCCGCCGAAACGCGACGACATGAAAATGTCCATGGAAAGCCTTATTCATCACTTCAAATTGTATTCTGAAGGGTTTCACGTGCCTGCGGGCGAAGTGTACGCGGCCGTTGAAGCTCCAAAAGGAGAATTCGGCGTCTATCTGGTCGCGGATGGTTCGAACAAACCGTATCGCGCGAAGATTCGTGCGCCTGGATATCTTCACCTTCAGGCTATGGATCATGTAGCAGGTGGTCACCAGCTGGCAGATGTCGCTGCGATCATCGGAACCATGGACGTCGTATTTGGAGAGATCGACCGATGAAACTTAAGAACCTGAAGATGAGCTGTGCATTCGTTTTGGTTGGCGCTGGCGCCGCCTATGCTGACCTGCCCCAGGGCATGTCGCAGACGGATGTGAACACCTTTACCTCTGCCATGATCGAAGCGGGCTGCGTTGTCAGCACCGACGAACAGGGCGCCGCCGTGGAGGCCACAACGGGTTTTCACGAAAACAAACTGACTGAAATTGTCGACTACCTGACCGAAACGGGCCAAATCGTACCGCTCGAGACAGGTGACGGCATCAAGCTGGTGAATGAGGCCTGCAACTGATGAAACGCTGTATGGTCATCCACGGGCCTCTGGCCCTAAGCCTTGGGGGCTCGTGGTGATCAACTGTCCTGTGAAAAGACTTTCCGCCTTGCGGATCGGGGTGCCCGACAAACTTGGGCACCCTGGACCGCGTGGTGGGTGCAGCGGCCCTTTTGAACCTGGTGTGTCCATACGGGCCTGCCAACCCCTGACAAGAAACGACGAGGTCGAGACAGCCTGATGCTCCGCCGCTTGCACAAAGAACAACCCGCAAGTTTTGCCTTCACCCCGGCCAACCTGGCCTGGGCCGAAGGGCAGATCACCAAATACCCCGAAGGCCGTCAGGCCAGCGCGGTCATCCCGCTGTTGTGGCGCGCCCAGGAGCAGGAAGGCTGGTTGACCCGGCCCGCCATCGAGCATGTCGCCGACATGCTGGGCATGGCCTATATCCGCGTGCTGGAAGTGGCTTCGTTCTATTTCATGTTTCAGTTGCAGCCGGTTGGATCTGTCGCCCACATCCAGATCTGCGGCACCACGTCCTGCATGATCTGTGGCGCCGAAAGCCTGATCGAGGTCTGCAAGGACAAGATCGCCAACACGCCGCACACCCTGTCGGCCGATGGCAAGTTCAGCTGGGAAGAGGTGGAATGCCTGGGGTCTTGCACCAATGCGCCCATGGCCCAGATCGGCAAGGATTATTACGAAGATCTGACCGCTGACAGCTTTGCCAAGCTGCTGGACGGCTTGTCTGCTGGCAAGGTGCCGACACCTGGTCCACAGAACGGTCGCTATGCGTCTGAACCGCTGTCCGGCCTGACCTCGCTGACCGAATACGAAAGCGGCAAGACGCAGTATAATGCGTCGGTGCAGCTGGCCACCGACATTGGCGACACGGTGAAACGCATCGACGGCACCGAAGTGCCGCTGTTGACGCCCTGGCAGGGCAAGGCTGCGAAATCGCCCAAACCTGCCGCGAAAGCTGCTGCAAAGTCGGCTGCGAAGGCCGAAAAACCAGTGGCCAACCCGGCCAAACCTGCTGCCAAAAAGGCAAAACCGGCGACGGAAACCGCCAAGCCTGTCGCGGGCACGCCGAAAAAGCCCCGCACATTGAAGGCGCCGCGCAAGTCCGGTGCCGACGATCTGAAGCAGCTGAAGGGCGTTGGCCCCAAGCTGGAGCAGACGTTGAACGAGCTAGGCTTCTGGCATTTCGACCAGATTGCCAAATGGGGCCCGGATCAGATTTCCTGGGTCGACGATAATTTGTCCTTCAAGGGCCGGATCGAGCGGGATGGCTGGGTTGACCAGGCCAAAACCCTGGCAGACGGCGGGGAAACCGCCTTCTCGAACAAGGTCAAAAAGGGCGACGTGTATAAAGGATGACACGTGAAATGAGCAACGATCCACACGACAAGCGTGCGCAGCAGGGCAGGGTGGCCGGACTGGTCATCGCCTTCACGGGCGCGCTGTGGGTCGGGGCAACCTGGGCGGGGGCTCACTTCGACTGGTCTGTACGGACCCGAGCGTTGTTTGACCTTCTTGCTTTGGCGGGGTTCGCTTGGGCCCTGATTGCAACATACCAGATCTGGCGGTCGCGCCAGGATGACGAAGGATAGACGAATGCTGAAAGATCAGGATCGGATCTTCACCAACCTATATGGCATGCACGACCGCACCCTTGCGGGCGCCAAGGCGCGTGGCCATTGGGACGGGACCGCGGGCATCATCAAGAATGGCCGCGACTGGATCATCGACCAGATGAAGGCCTCGGGCCTGCGCGGTCGCGGCGGGGCGGGGTTCCCGACCGGTCTGAAATGGTCCTTCATGCCGAAGGAAAGCGACGGTCGCCCGGCCTATCTGGTCGTCAATGCGGATGAGTCCGAGCCCGGCACCTGCAAAGACCGCGAGATCATGCGCCACGATCCGCATACGCTGATCGAAGGCTGTCTGATTGCCTCTTTCGCGATGAACGCAAACGCCTGTTACATCTATATTCGCGGCGAATACATTCGCGAACGCGAAGCGCTGCAAGCGGCGATTGACGAATGTTACGACGCCGGTTTGCTGGGCAAGAACGCAGCGAAATCCGGTTGGGATTTCGACCTGTATCTGCACCACGGTGCGGGCGCTTATATCTGCGGCGAAGAAACGGCCTTGCTGGAAAGCCTTGAGGGCAAAAAAGGCATGCCGCGCATGAAGCCGCCCTTCCCGGCCGGGGCTGGCCTGTATGGCTGCCCGACCACGGTGAACAACGTGGAATCGATTGCGACAGTGCCGACCATCCTGCGGCGCGGCCCGGAATGGTTCGCCGGTTTTGGTCGCCCGAACAACGCGGGTACGAAACTGTATGGCATCTCGGGCCACGTGAACAATCCCTGTGTCGTCGAAGATGCCATGTCGATTTCTTTTGAGGAACTGATCGAAAAGCATTGCGGCGGCATTCGTGGCGGATGGGACAACCTTAAGGCGGTCATTCCTGGTGGCTCGTCCGTGCCCTGTGTGCGTGGTGAAAATATTCGCGATGCGGTGATGGATTTTGACGGGCTGCGCGATGTGGGCTCATCGCTGGGCACCGCTGCGGTCATCGTCATGGACAATGACACCGACATCATCAAAGCAATCTGGCGTCTGGCGAAATTCTATAAGCACGAAAGCTGTGGCCAGTGTACGCCGTGTCGCGAAGGCACCGGCTGGATGATGCGCGTGATGGATCGTCTGGTGCGCGGCGAGGCGGAAGTTGAGGAAATCGACATGCTGTTTGACGTGACCAAACAGGTCGAAGGCCACACGATCTGTGCCCTTGGCGATGCATCCGCCTGGCCGATCCAGGGTCTGATCAAGAACTTCCGCGAGGAAATCGAAGACCGTATCAAAGCGCAGAAATCGGGCCGTATGGGCGCGATGGCGGCTGAGTAGGGAATAGACAGATGGCCGTGGGGGCAAACATCTTCAACACACTGAAAAACGGCGGTAATTCGCTGGGAAAAGGTGTTGGATATTGCATAACAGCCCTGGCTGGCCCCACCTCCTTTCTATCGAAAGGAGATACCTCATGAGTAAATTCAGTACCACTGTTCTGACAGCTGCGATGGTTCTGGCCACGGGGGCGGCTGCCGCCACGGCCACCGACTACACGGCCATTCGCGAAGATACGCATATCCACGCGCGTCTGTTGGCGGCCTCCAAGGCCTATCTGATCGCGGACACCTGCCCGACGATCAAGGAACGCAAGTTCTATCTGATCAGTCAGGGGCTGAAGCTGCAAAGCTATGCCCGCAGGCTGGGCTACACGAACAAGGAAATCTCGGCCTATGTCGATGACAAGACCGAGCAGGCGCGGTTTCGCGCCGTTGCCGAACCCTGGGTCGCCGCAAAGGGCGCCGTGATGGGGGACGCTGACAGCTACTGCGCGGTTGGCCGCGCCGAGATCGAAATGAAGACCGACGTCGGGGCATTTTTGCGCACGAACTGAGGCCACAAAGGTAAGCGGGGGCATAAGCCCCCGTGGGATGAAAAGGGACCGTGATGAGCGACCTGAAAAAGATCGTCATTGACGACACGGAAGTCGAAGTTGATGGCGCGATGACGCTGATCCAGGCCTGTGAAGTGGCCGGGGTGGAAATTCCCCGGTTTTGCTATCACGAGCGCCTGTCGATTGCCGGCAATTGCCGCATGTGTTTGGTCGAGGTCGTGGGCGGCCCACCCAAGCCCGCCGCCAGCTGTGCCATGCAGGTGCGCGATCTGCGCCCCGGCCCCGAAGGCCAGGCGCCGGTGGTGAAAACCAATTCACCCATGGTCAAAAAAGCCCGCGAAGGCGTGATGGAATTCATGCTGATCAACCACCCGCTGGATTGCCCGATTTGCGATCAGGGCGGCGAATGCGACCTTCAGGATCAAGCGATGGCCTATGGTCTGTCGGGCAGCCGTTTCACCGAAATGAAACGTGCGGTTGACGATCTGGATCTGGGACCGCTGGTATCGACCACCATGACGCGCTGTATTTCCTGCACGCGCTGTGTGCGGTTTACATCCGAGGTCGCAGGCATCACCCAGATGGGCCAGACCGGTCGCGGTGAAGACGCCGAGATCACCAGTTATCTGAACGCCTCGCTGGACAGCAACCTACAGGGCAACATCATCGACCTGTGCCCGGTGGGCGCGCTGACCTCGAAACCCTATGCGTTTTCTGCCCGTCCGTGGGAACTGTCCAAGACCGAAACCATCGATGTGATGGACGCGTTGGGCTCCAACATCCGTGTGGATACGAAGGGGCGCGAAGTCATGCGCATCCTGCCGCGCAACCATGATGGCGTGAACGAAGAATGGATTTCCGACAAGACGCGGTTCGTCTGGGACGGGTTGCGTCGCCAGCGCCTGGATCAACCTTACGTGCGGGTTGACGGCAAGCTGAAGCCCGCCACCTGGGGCGAGGCCTTGAGCGCCGCCGCCACCGCGATGAAGGGCAAGACTGTTGCCGGTATCGTCGGCGATCTGGTTTCGACCGAGGCCGCTTTTGCGCTGAAACAGTTGGTCGAAGGTCTGGGGGGCAAGGTTGAATGCCGCACGGATGACGCCAAGCTGCCCGAAGGCAACCGGTCCGGGTATGTCGGCACCGCAACCATTGAAGATATTGATACCGCTGAGCTTATCCAGCTGATCGGTACCAATCCGCGCGACGAAGCGCCGGTGCTGAACGCGCGGATCCGCAAGGCCTGGACCAAAGGTTGCAATGTCGGTCTGATCGGCGAAGCCGTGGACCTGACCTATGACTATCACCATGTCGGCAATGACCGTCTGGCACTGGTTGATCTGGCGGCGGGCGACCACGCTGGCGCGAAAGGCAAACGCTCGATTGTGATCGTCGGGCAGGGCGCGCTGCGCGAAGCCGATGGCGCGGCGGTTCTGAGCCAGGCCATGAAGCTGGCGGAAGCCACCGACAGCAAGCTGATGATCCTGCACACCGCCGCCGGGCGCGTGGGCGCGATGGATGTGGGCTGTGTCACCGAAGGCGGCATCTCCGCTGCGATGGACGGGGCCGACGTGGTTTACAACCTGGGCGCGGACGAAGTCGAAGTCGGCAAAGGCGCTTTTGTGATCTATCAGGGCAGCCACGGGGACCGCGGTGCACACCGCGCCGACGTGATCCTGCCGGGCGCGGCCTACACCGAAGAGGGTGGGTTGTTCGTCAACACAGAAGGGCGGCCTCAGCTGGCGCTGCGCGCGGCCTTCCCGGTGGGCGAGGCCAAGGAAAACTGGGCCATCCTGCGCGCACTCAGCGCTGAGCTGGACGCGACCCAGCCCTGGGACAGCCAGGCGGCCCTGCGCCGTGCGTTGGTTGAAGCCATCCCGCATCTGGGCAAGGTCGATCAGATCGCCGAAAACGACTGGAGCCGCGAGCCGCTGAAAAAACCAGCCAAGGCGACGTTCATCAATGCGATCAAAGACTTTTATCTGACCAACCCGATTGCACGGGCCTCTGAAGTCATGGCCGAAGCATCGGCCCTGGCCAAGGCGCGCACGAACATCAAGGTGGCGGCAGAATAATGATGCGCAAGATGTCCACATACGCTTTGGCCTCAGCTGCGATCAGCAGTCTGGCGGCCTGTGCGCCACAGGGGGCGTCGGTTGACGGCGGTACCCCTTTCGCGCCGGCGTATAAGGGCATTGAAACGCGTCTTCTGGACGGCGATCTGGTGTCGTTTCAGGTAAACATGACAGGGGCGCGCGACAATCAAGACGTCGCGGCCTATGGCGAATGTGCGGCGGCGCAATATGCGTTGATCCGTGGATACGGATTTGCGCGCCATGTGCGCACAAATGTGGACAAGAACGGTAGCGTTTGGGCCGGAGATGCTGTTTATACCATCTCAGCCGCGTTGCCGCGAGGTTTGAAGACGATTGACGCAGAAGTCACCGTCCAGAACTGCATCGAAAACGGGATACCGACGGTCTAAGGGCATGATGAGACATGGTTGAATTCTTCACAACGACGAACCTGGGCATTTTCCTGCTCATCCTGGGTCAAAGCCTTTTGATCGTGGTGCCGCTGCTGGTGGCGCTGGCCTTCCTGCTTTGGGGCGACCGAAAGATCTGGGCGGCTGTGCAAATGCGCAAGGGCCCCAACGTGGTGGGCGCCTTTGGTCTGCTGCAATCCTTCGCGGATTTCGTGAAATACATCTTGAAGGAAATCGTCATTCCGGCGGGCGCGGATCGCTTTGTGTTCCTGCTGGCACCGATGATGTCCTTTGTGCTGGCGCTGACTGTCTGGGCGGTGATCCCGTTCAATGATGGCTGGGTTCTGGCCGACCTGAACGTCGCGGTTCTGTTCGTTTTCGCCGTCTCATCGCTGGAAGTTTACGGCGTGATCATGGGCGGCTGGGCATCGAACTCAAAATACCCGTTCCTGGGCGCGCTGCGCTCGGCGGCCCAGATGATTTCCTATGAGGTCAGCATTGGTCTGATCATCATCGGCATCATCATCTCAACCGGGTCCATGAACTTTGGCGACATCGTCATGGCACAGGACGGCGCGGGCATCTTCAGCTGGTACTGGCTGCCGCACTTCCCGATGGTGTTCCTGTTCCTGATCTCGGCGCTGGCCGAAACCAACCGCCCGCCGTTCGATTTGCCCGAGGCTGAATCGGAACTGGTCGCTGGGTATCAGGTCGAATATTCATCCACCCCGTTCCTGCTGTTCATGATCGGCGAATATGTGGCCATCGTCATGATGTGCGCGCTGATCTCGACCCTGTTCTTTGGCGGCTGGCTCAGCCCGATCGAAGCACTGCCCGATGGCATCATCTGGCTGTTCATCAAGATCGTGTTCTTCTTCTTCATCTTCTCGATGGTGAAAGCCATCACGCCGCGTTACCGCTATGACCAACTGATGCGCATTGGCTGGAAAGTTTTCCTCCCCATGTCGCTGGCCTGGGTCGTTCTGGTCGCATTCTTCGCCCAATACGGGCTGTTCTGGGGCGCCTATGTGCGCTGGACCGTGGGGGGCTGATCAATGGCATTCGATTACGCACGCGCAACGAAATACTTTCTGCTGTACGACTTCATTGTCGGCTTCAAGCTGGGTCTGAAATACTTCTTCAAGCCCAAGGCGACGTTGATGTACCCGCATGAAAAAGGCCCGCTGAGCCCGCGTTTTCGCGGTGAACACGCGCTGCGCCGGTACCCCAATGGCGAAGAACGCTGCATCGCCTGTAAACTGTGCGAGGCAATCTGCCCGGCCCAGGCGATCACCATCGACGCCGAACCGCGCGATGACGGCTCGCGCCGCACCACGCGCTATGACCTGGACATGACGAAATGCATCTATTGCGGCTTCTGCCAAGAGGCCTGCCCGGTGGACGCAATCGTCGAGGGGCCGAATTTCGAATACGCCACCGAAACGCGCGAAGAGCTGTTTTACGACAAGGAAAAACTGCTGGCCAACGGCGAACGCTGGGAAGCTGAGATCGCGCGCAACCTTGAACTGGATGCACCGTACCGATGAACGATTTCTCCAAACTATATGCAGACATGATGGCGCAGGGGCAGGAGATGCTTCGCTCCTTCAACCCTGCGCTGGAGACGTTCAAGCCCCAGGGTCTGGACAAGCTCATGCCGACCATGCCGAAAGACATGATGGACATGATGTTTGGCAACGCCTTCAACAAGGACGGGCTGGATGCCAAAACCCGCATGTTGATCACGCTGGCCGGTCTGACCGTGCTGGGGGCGCAGGCGGATGCACAGGTAAAAATGACCGTGCGCCATGCCATTGAAGCGGGTGCCACGCAAAAAGAGATCGCCGAGGTGATCTATCAAATGTCGATGCTGGGCGGCCTTCCGGCCATGAACCGCGCATTGGAACTGGCGCAGAGCGTCTTTGACGAGAACGAGGAGGGCAGCGCATGAGCGTCGCCGATATCGCATTTTACATCTTTGCCATCACGACGGTGGCGTCGGGCCTGTTTACGGTGGTGTCAAAGAACCCCGTGCACTCGGTCCTGTGGCTGATCGCATCCTTCCTGGGCGCGGCCGGATTGTTCGTCCTGCTGGGCGCGGAATTCGTCGCGATGCTGTTGATCATCGTCTATGTCGGCGCGGTCGCGGTGCTGTTCCTGTTCGTCGTCATGATGCTGGACGTCGATTTTGCCGAACTTAAGGCCGAGATGGCCAAATCTGTGCCGCTGGCCATGCTGATCGGGGTCGTGTTGTTGATGCAACTGGGCGCGGTTCTGGGTGTGTGGCAGTTCGCTGACGGCGCCGAAAGCGCGCGCGCGGCCATCGCACCAGCCCTGGAAGACACGCATAACACGCTGGCGCTGGGTCAGATCCTGTACACCGATTACATCCTGCTGTTCCAGCTGGCCGGTCTGATCCTGTTGGTCGCCATGATCGGCGCCATCGTGTTGACGCTGCGCCACCGCACAAACGTGAAACGCCAGAACGTGATTGCGCAAATGCACCGCGACCCGGCGAAAGCCATGGACGTGATTGACGTGAAACCGGGGCAGGGGCTGTAAGTCCAACCCGGATGGCCCAACGGGGCCGAGACAAGACAAGGGTCCGGGGCATCTCGGGCCAAGAACGACAAGAAACGGGCAAAAGCCCAGAGGGACGATATGGTTGGACTTGAACATTACCTGAGCGTGGCGGCGGCGTTGTTCGTCATCGGCGTTTTCGGGCTTTTCCTGAACCGCAAGAACATCATCATTCTGCTCATGTCGATCGAGCTGATGCTGCTGGCGGTGAACATCAACCTGGTCGCCTTCAGCTCGTATCTGAATGATCTGGTCGGGCAGGTGTTTACCCTGTTCATCCTGACCGTCGCTGCGGCCGAGGCCGCGATTGGCCTGGCCATTCTGGTCAGCTTCTTCCGCAACCGTGGCACGATCGCGGTTGAAGATGTCAACGTGATGAAAGGCTAAGAGACATGGCAAGCATCATCCTCTTTGCCCCGCTGCTGGGCGCGCTGATTGCGGGCTTCGGGCACCGTTTCATTGGCGACAAGGGCGCGCAATACCTGACAACAGCGCTGTTGTTTCTGGCCGCGTTCCTGTCTTGGGTCGTCTTCCTGACCCACGACGGCCACACGCAACAAATCCACATTCTGGACTGGGTTCAGTCCGGCACGCTGTCGGTTGACTGGGCGATCCGCCTGGACCGTCTGACTGCGATCATGCTGGTGGTCGTGACCACGGTGTCATCGCTGGTTCACATGTATTCCATGGGCTACATGGCCGATGATCCGCAGTTCAAAGGCGAAAGCTATCGCCCCCGGTTCTTTGCCTATCTGTCCTTCTTCACCTTCACCATGCTGGCGCTGGTGACCGCTGATAACCTGCTTCAAATGTTTTTTGGCTGGGAAGGCGTGGGCGTTGCCTCGTACCTGCTGATCGGCTTTTATTACAAGAAACCCAGCGCAAACGCCGCCGCCATCAAGGCGTTCGTGGTCAACCGTGTGGGTGACTTTGGCTTCGCCCTGGGCATCCTTGGTCTGTTCTGGCTGACAGACAGCATCAAGTTCGACGACATCTTTGCCGCCGCCCCCGCGCTGGCGGAGATGGATCTGCATTTCCTGTGGCGTGACTGGAACGCTGCCAACCTGCTGGCCTTCCTGCTGTTTGTCGGAGCCATGGGCAAATCGGCGCAGCTGTTCCTGCACACGTGGTTGCCCGACGCGATGGAAGGTCCGACGCCTGTGTCGGCGCTGATCCACGCCGCGACCATGGTCACCGCCGGGGTCTTCCTGGTCTGCCGCATGTCGCCCTTGATGGAATACGCGCCGCAGGCTACTGCGTTCATCGTCTTCCTAGGCGCCTCGACCGCCTTTGTCGCCGCGACCATAGGTCTGGTGCAAAACGACATCAAACGCGTCATCGCCTATTCGACCATGTCCCAGTTGGGGTACATGTTCGTGGCCGCTGGTGTCGGCGTCTATTCGGTCGCCATGTTCCACCTGTTCACCCACGCCTTCTTTAAGGCGATGTTGTTCCTGGGGGCCGGGTCGGTCATCCACGGCATGCACCACGAACAGGACATGCGCAATTACGGCGGGCTGCGGAAGAAACTGCCCATGACGTTCTGGGCGATGATGATCGGTACGCTGGCCATCACCGGGGTTGGCATTCCGCTGACCACGATTGGTTTCGCCGGCTTCCTGTCGAAAGATGCGATTATCGAAAGCGCCTTTGCGGGCACCCAGGGCGGATATGCCTTCTGGATGCTGGTTATCGCGGCGTTGTTCACCAGCTTCTATTCCTGGCGACTGATGTTCATGACCTTCTATGGCGACGCGCGCGGCGACAAGCACACGCATGATCACGCGCATGAAAGCCCGATGGTCATGTTGGTGCCGCTGGGTGTTCTGGCGCTGGGATCCATCTTTGCCGGGATGCTGTGGTACAACAGCTTCTTTGGCGATCACCACAAGATGAACGATTTCTTCGGGATCGAGGCGCATGCCGAGGCCACCGAAGGTGGTGATCACACCATGGCAACCGGCGAACACGCGGCAACGGACGAGGCTCTGGCCGAAACCGATGATCACGCTGCCACCATGGCAGACCCTGACCATGCCGCAGTTGCCGCCACCCATAATGGTGCGGCACCTGTCGGAGCGATCTTCATGGCCGCCAACAGCACGGTAATTGATGACGCGCACCATGCTCCGAAATGGGTGAAAGCATCGCCCTTCGTTGCCATGGTGATCGGGTTCCTGACAGCCTATTGGTTCTATATCATCAACCCGTCGATGCCCCGGAAAGTAGCCGAAAGTCAGCCTTACCTGCATCGGTTCCTGTTGAACAAATGGTACTTTGACGAAATCTATGACTTCGTCTTTGTGAAACCTGCCTTTGCCGTCGGCCGGTTCCTGTGGAAACGCGGGGATGGGAAGGTTATTGACGGCTTCTTGAATGGTGTGGCCTTGGGCATCGTGCCCTGGTTCACCCGCCTGGCGGGCCGTGCGCAGAACGGTTTCGTCTTCACCTATGCCTTCGCGATGGTCCTTGGGATCGTAGCACTCATCACAATTATGACCCTCTTTGGGGGCGCGCACTAATGAACAACCTTCTCTCCATCATCACCTTCCTGCCGCTGGTTGCGGCTGCGGTTCTGGCTCTGGTCCTTCGGGGCGACGATTTGGCCGCACAGCGCAATGCCAAACTGGTGGCGCTGGTTGCCACTGGCGCGACCTTTATCCTGTCGCTTCTGATCCTGCCTGGCTTTGATGCCAGCGACACCGGTTTCCAGCTGGTCGAAGAGGCAAACTGGATCATGGGCCTGAAATACAAGATGGGCGTGGATGGGATTTCGATCCTGTTCGTGCTGCTGACCACCTTCATGATGCCGCTGACCATCGCGGCCTCCTGGGGGGTCAAGGACCGCGTGAAAGAATACATGATCGCTTTCCTGCTGCTTGAAACGCTCATGCTGGGCGTGTTCATGGCGCTGGATCTGGTCCTGTTCTACCTGTTCTTCGAGGCAGGGCTGATCCCGATGTTCCTGATCATCGGCATCTGGGGCGGCAAGGACCGCATCTATGCGGCGTTCAAGTTCTTCCTCTACACGCTGCTGGGCTCGGTTCTGATGCTGATCGCGATGATCTATATGTTCGTCGAGGCCGGTACGACCGACATCCCGACCCTGATGAACCACAGCTTTGGCTCTGAAACCTTCAGCCTACTGGGCATTCAGGTCGTCGGCGGTGCACAGACCTTGATGTTCCTGGCCTTCTTCGCATCCTTCGCGGTGAAAATGCCGATGTGGCCCGTGCACACCTGGCTGCCGGATGCACACGTTCAGGCGCCGACCGCCGGTTCTGTGGTTCTGGCCGCGATCCTGTTGAAAATGGGCGGCTATGGTTTCTTGCGCTTCTCGCTTCCCATGTTCCCGGTTGGGGCGGATGTGATGGCAACCTTCGTCTTGTGGATGTCGGCCATTGCCATCGTGTACACGTCGCTTGTGGCGCTGGTTCAGGAAGACATGAAGAAACTGATCGCCTATTCGTCCGTGGCCCACATGGGGTACGTGACTGCCGGTATCTTCTCGCTGAACCAACAGGGGGTTGATGGCGCGATCTTCCAGATGCTCAGCCACGGCTTCATCTCGGGTGCCTTGTTCCTGTGTGTCGGCGTGATTTACGACCGAATGCATACGCGTGAGATTTCGGCCTATGGCGGGTTGGTCAACCGGATGCCGGCCTATGCGTTGATCTTCATGTTCTTCACCATGGCCAACGTCGGCCTGCCGGGCACCTCTGGTTTTGTTGGCGAATTCCTGACCCTGGTCGGCATGTTCAAAGCCAACACCTGGGTCGCGACGGTCGCCGCCTCGGGCGTTATCTTATCGGCCAGCTACGCGCTGTATCTCTATCGTCGTGTGGTCTTTGGCGACCTGATCAAGGAAAGCCTGAAGTCCATCACCGACATGACAACGCGCGAACGGGCGATCTTTGCGCCGCTGGTGATCATGACCATCCTGCTGGGCGTCTATCCCAGCCTGGTCACCGACATCGTCGGCCCCTCGGTCGAAGCCCTGCTTCACAACTTCCACGCCGCTGTCCCCGCCGAAGGCGCGGACATGGCCATGACATCGCACTAAGGGAGCCTTCGGATCATGAGCTCTGATATCCAAACCATCCTGCCCGAGCTGCTGCTTGCGGTCTATGCGATGCTGGCGCTGCTTGTTGCGGTATACACCGGCAAAGACGCGCTGGCTGGGCCGATTACCTGGATCACCGCCGCTGTGATGGCCATTCTGGCCGTCATGATTGCCGGCGGTGATGGGGCCACCACGGCCTTCAACGGCATGTTCGTCGATGACGCCTATGCCCGTTTCGCCAAGGTCGCGATCCTGCTGGGCGGCGCGACTGTTCTGGTCGTTGGCCAGGACGCCATGCAGCGTCGCGGTCTGCTGCGGTTCGAATACCCGATCCTGATTGCCCTTTCGACCATCGGCATGATGATGATGGTGTCTGCAGGCGACCTGATGGCGCTCTACATGGGGCTCGAGCTGCAATCGCTCGCGCTTTACGTCGTCGCCTCGCTGAACCGCGACAGTGTGAAATCGACCGAAGCAGGCATGAAATACTTCGTGCTGGGCGCTCTGTCCTCGGGCCTGCTGCTCTATGGTGCCTCGCTGACCTATGGCTATGCGGGCACGACGCTGTTCTCGGGCATCATCACGGCCGCCAATGACGGCCATGTCGGTATGGGGCTGCTGTTTGGCCTGACCTTCGTCACGGCTGGCCTGGCCTTCAAAGTCAGCGCGGTTCCTTTCCACATGTGGACGCCGGACGTTTACGAAGGCGCACCGACCCCGGTCACAGCCTTCTTTGCCACAGCACCAAAACTGGCGGCCATGGGCCTGCTGGCCCGCGTGTTGTTTGACGCCTTTGGCGCGGCTATCGCCGACTGGCAACAGATCATCGCCTTCCTGGCGGTTCTGTCCATGTTCCTGGGCGCAATTGCCGCCATCGGCCAGACCAATATCAAACGCCTGATGGCCTATTCCTCAATATCGCATATGGGCTTTGCCCTACTGGGCGTCGCGGCGGGGTCTGAATACGGTGTTCAGGCCATGCTGATCTATATGGCAATCTATTTGACCATGAATATCGGTGCATTCGCCTTCATCTTGTCGATGGAGCGTGACGGCAAACCGATCACCGACATCAGCGCGCTGAACCAACTGTCCAAGGCCGAGCCGCTCAAAGCTGCCGCCATGCTGGTCCTGATGTTCTCGCTGGCGGGTATCCCGCCGATGGTCGGCTTCTTCGGCAAGTTCTATGTGTTGAACGCTGCCGTGCAATCCGGCCTGACTTGGCTGGCGGTTGCCGGTGTCATTGCATCCGTGATTGGCGCGTTCTACTACCTGCGCATCGTTTACTTCATGTACTTCGGGGACGAAGGCGATGGGGTCGACCTGAATATGTCGCCCGCCGCTTGGGCCGCCCTGATGGGCTCGGCTGCGATCATGCTGCTGGGCGCGATCAACCTGTTTGGGATCGAAGGGGCTGCTGCGGCAGCGGCTGCGGCGCTTGTCAACTGATTGGCCGGCTGATTGGCCCGTGGGCACTGGTCGGCGCGTGCTGGCCAGTGTCACATCAACCAACGCCGAGGCGGCGCGCATAGCCCCAACCCTCATGGGCCCGGAGTGGATCCTGGCCCATGAACAGACCGCAGGGCGGGGCCGTCGTGGCCGTGCCTGGGTCAATCCGCCCGGCAACTTTATGGCGTCGCTGGTCATGCGGCCCGCCGAGCCGCCGCAACAGGTCGCGCTGCGCAGCTTTGTCGCCTCACTGGCGCTGTTTGACGCCTTTGTCGCAGCCACGGGCCGGACCGAACCCTTTGCGCTGAAATGGCCCAATGACGTGATGCTGAACGGTGGCAAGGTCGCGGGCATCCTGCTGGAAAGCGCCGGTATGGGCGGGGCCGGAAAGGTACAAGCTGGTGTCAGCCATATTGCCATAGGCATTGGCGTGAACCTGGTGGCTGCGCCGCCACGCGAGATCGTCGAACCGGGCGCCATGACGCCCGTAAACCTGCTGGATGAAACTGGCACCCTGGTGACGCCCGAGGACTTCCTGGACCTGATCGCGCCGGCCTATGCCCACTGGGAACACAGTTTCACCACCTATGGATTTGCCCCTGTGCGCGAGGCCTGGTTGAACCGCGCCGCCCGTCTGGGCGAAACGATTGTGGCGCGCACCGGCAACGCCGAACACGAAGGCGTGTTTGAAACGGTGGACGAACAGGGCAACCTAGTCCTATCAACCGCCAAAGGCCGCCAGGTGATCCCGGCGGCTGATATCTTTTTCTAAGGAGGCAGACATGCTTCTGGCCATCGACTGTGGCAATACAAACACCGTGTTTTCCATCTGGGACGGGACAGAATTCCTGTGCACCCTGCGCACATCGACCCACCATGCGCGCACGGCGGATGCCTATTTCACCTGGTATTCGACGCTGATCAAACATTATGGCATCGAAACCGATATCACCGATGTGATCATCTCTTCGACCGTACCGCGTGTTGTGTTCAACCTGCGTGTCTTCGCCGACCGGTTCTTCGGCTGCCGTCCCATGGTGGTCGGCAAACCCGAATGCCTGTTGCCGCATGAACCGCGTGTCGATACAGGAACCGCAGTCGGCCCCGATCGTCTGGTCAATACCGCAGGTGCCTTTGATCGCCATGGCGGGGATCTGATCGTCGTCGATTTCGGCACGGCCACGACCTTTGACGTGGTGGGCCATGATGGGGCCTATATCGGCGGCGTGATTGCCCCCGGCGTGAACCTGTCGCTTGAGGCGCTGCACATGGCCGCCGCCGCGCTGCCGCATGTGGACATCACCCACCCGGACAAAGTCATCGGCACCAACACGGTCGGCTGTATGCAATCGGGTGTCTTTTACGGCTATATCGGGCTGGTCAAAGAGATCAACCAACGGATAAAGGACGAACATGCTCGCCCCATGCGCGTCATCGGAACAGGCGGGCTGGCGCCTTTATTCCAGCAAACCGAGGCGATCTTCGATGAATTCGAAGACGACCTGACCATGCATGGCCTGCGGGTCATCCACGATTACAACAAGGAAAACGCGCCCTCATGAGCAGCGAAAGATTGATTTACATCCCCCTCGGCGGCGCCGGGGAAATTGGCATGAATGCCTATGTTTATGGCTGGGGCAAACCCGGCAAGGAACGGCTGATCCTGGTGGATCTGGGCGTGACATTCCCCGACATGGACACAACCCCAGGCGTTAACCTGATCATGCCCGACGTGTCCTGGCTGGTTGAAAATGCCGACCGGTTGGAAGCGATTTTCATCACCCACGCGCACGAAGACCACGTGGGTGCCGTTGGGCGCCTGTCGCCGCAACTGAATGCGCCGATTTATGCCCGCCCCTTCACCCGCTTTCACGCGCAGCGCAAGATGGAAGAGGCCGGGCAAGACCCCGAAAAAGTCATCTCGGCCAACGTGTTTCCTGAGGTGATTGACGCCGGCCCCTTCAAGGTCAGCTTTATGCCGCTGTCCCATTCGATCCCCGAAAGCGCCGGTCTGGTGATCGACACGCCGGCGGGCCGGATCGTGCATACAGGCGACTTCAAACTGGACGAAAACCCGGTCCTGGGCGACGCGTTCGACCCCGAGCTATGGGCCGAAATCGCCAAGCCGCGCATCAAGGTTCTGGTCAGCGATTCGACCAATGTGTTCAGCCAGTCCCCCGGCCGGTCTGAAAGCGAAGTCGGCCCTGAACTGGTCAAACTGATACAGGGCGCCGAAAAAATGGTGGTTGCGACCACCTTTGCCTCGAATGTCGCGCGGGTGAAACAGCTGGCCGAGGCCGGGATCAAGGCGGGCCGGTCGGTTTGCCTGTTGGGCCGCGCCATGCGGCGGATGATCCAGGCCGGGGCCGAAACCGGCGTGCTGGGCGATTTCCCGGCCACCATCACCGCCGAAGACGCGCGTGATGTGCCGCGCGAGAACCTGATGCTGATCGTGACGGGGTCGCAAGGCGAACGCCGCGCGGCATCTGCGCAACTGGCGCGGGGCAAATACCTGGGCCTGAGCATGAAGGAAGGGGACACGTTCCTGTTCAGCTCGAAAACTATTCCGGGCAACGAACGCGGCGTGATCCGCATCATGAATTCCTTTTCGGAAATGGGCGTGGATATCATTGCCGAGAATGATCGCTACCACGTCTCAGGCCATGCCAACCGCCCGGATCTGGAACGCGTGCACCAAATCCTGAACCCGGAAATCATCATTCCCATGCACGGCGAACATCGCCACCTGCGTGAACACGCCAAACTAGCGAAAGCTGGCGGTCGGTCGTCGCTGGTCGTGACCAATGGCGCAGTCTGTGATTTGACCGGGATCGACCCGCATGTGGTTGAACATGTGCCGGCGGATCGGGTTTATCTGGACGGCGATATCTTGATCGGAGCGCTGGACGGGGTCGTGCGCGACCGCATTCGCATGGCGTTGAACGGCCATGTGATTGTAAACATCATCGTCGAAGGCAATGAACCCCTGGGCGATCCTTGGGTCGAAACCATGGGCCTGCCGGAAACCGGCAAATCCCGTGCCGCCCTGGTCGAGGTTCTGGAAGAAGACCTGGGTCAATTCCTGATGCGTGCGGGCAACAAGACGTTGAAAGACGATGACAAACTGGGAGAAGAGCTGAAACGCATCACCCGCAAGACCACGAATGACGAAGTGGGCCATAAGCCCGAAGTCACCGTGGTTGTCAGCCGTCTGGAGTAACGCCCAAAGACGCGCAAAAAGCAGGTCCGAACGCCAGTCTTGGGGTTTGGACGCCACCACGCCTTTGCCGTCATTCCTCTGGTTTAATGTACAATTCGTGGAACCCGCCCAGAATGCGCCCGGCCTTTTCCGAGGCTTGAAAGGTCGCGGCCATGGTTTCGCTGCCCGACCATTTGGGATGAATTGCGATTTCGGGCAGGCCTTCCAACTTGACGGCTTCAATCTGGTCCACCACGCCATCCAGCCCCCCGGCGTCGACGCGGCAGCGCAGACCGGCAAAGGAAATATCCAACAGCTGTGCGGGAATGCGCGTGTCGCCCGCGATCAGTTCAATCTTGGCACTGACGTTTTTGCGTTTGCGGTCACGACGCTCTGGCAGGATCTGGTTCATTCTCGGCCCTTTCTTCGACAAATGTCCGTCGGTCAAGTATCCAGCAAAGCCAATAATAAACCCTTACCTGCCAGCGGCTGGAGTGTCGCAGCCTGATCAGGCCTGTGCGCAGTGCTCCAGATCCGTGACCACGCGGCTCAATCGGTCACTCAGATACCCCGGACGACTGCTGCTCAGAGCCTGGGCCAGGGCGCGGTAATACCACAGTGTGCCGTCGCGTTTGGCGGTGAACCGGTCAAACACTCCGGGGCCATGGCGGCGCAGATCCTCGAGGATCGTGGTCGCGTTGTGCAGCTTGTCACAGGACGTCACCAAAAGGGCGTCTTCGCCCTTGGTTGCGATCCCCGCCAGATAGGCCAGTTTGCGGGGCTTCCAGGAGGTGTCCGCTTCGCCATCATTGTCCGAACAGGCCATGACGATACGTGCGACCCGGTCGCCGAACTGGCGAGCAATCAAATCACGCGTGGCCAGGCCGCCCTGGTCTTCGACGGCGTCGTGCAGCAGGCCGGCGATGGCCTGATCTTCGTCACCATCATACTCCAGAACCAGCCCGGAAACGGCGATAAGATGCGAGATATAAGGGATGCCCGCGCCTTTGCGAACCTGACTGCGATGCAGCCGGGCGGCAAGGCTGAGGGCATCGTCAAAACGATGTGTCAGCATGATATATCCAATGATTTATTGAAGTTTTGGGGCGGTTTCCGCCCACAGATGCAATATGGGGCGGCCAGGCCGCCCCGTCAAGTCATCGGATATCGCAGCCTATTTGCCGCGCCGTTCGTCAAAGCTCTGGGCGATGAAGCCGGGCATATGGTCGCCCATGCCGACAACGCCCCTGCCGCCACCGCGATTATTCGAGGAGGATCGGCCGCGCGACGATCCAGACCGCGAGGGTTGATTGCCTTCGGAGCGCGGTGCCTGTTTCGGTGCGGAACGGGGCTTGTCCTGAACCTCTGTACGGGGCTCGGACGGCGCAGCGGTCTTGGGAGTGGGCTCGACAGATGCGGGCGTCTCTGCCTGTTTGTCTGTCGCCTGGCCCGCCGGTTTATCCATCGGCTTATCCGTCGGTTTGTCCGCCGGTTTGTCCGCAGATTTGCGCGACCGTGACCGCGAGGAGGGCTTCTTGGCCTCGGCTTTTTCCGCCGGCTTGGCCTCGTCCTCGGTCGCAGGTTTGGAGGATTTCCGTTCCGTCGACTTTACCGGATTGTCGGCCCGCGGGATCGCGTTTTCGATCAGCCGTTCGATCGCATCCAGGTTCTTTTCATCACGCGGCTCGCAGATCATCACGGTCTTGCCCTGACGACCCGCGCGACCGGTGCGGCCAATGCGGTGCACATAGTCTTCGGCATGGCCCGGCACGTCATAGTTGAACACGTGGCTGACGTTGGGCACGTCCAGCCCACGCGCGGCCACATCCGAGGCACACAGGAACCGCAGTTTGTTGTCCCGGAACGCCTGAAGCACTTCCATACGCTTGGACTGATCCAGATCACCATGGATCGGTTCGGCGTCATAACCGTATTTTTTCAACGACTTGGCAACGATATCCACGTCTGTCTTGCGGTTGCAGAAGATGATCGCGTTGGTGCAGGTGTCGCCTTCGCGTTCAATGATTTCGCGCAGCACGCGGCGTTTTTCCGTCGCGGCGCGGTCACGGCGCGAGGGTTTGAACATCACCAGTTCCTGGGTGATCGTCTCAGATGTCGTCGCCTGGCGCGCCACTTCGATGCGGGCCGGGTTGGACAGGAACGTGTTGGTGATCCGTTCGATTTCCGGCGCCATGGTGGCCGAGAAAAAGAAGGTCTGTCGGGTAAACGGCACCAGGCCGAAAATTCGTTCAATGTCGGGGATGAACCCCATGTCCAGCATGCGGTCGGCTTCGTCGACCACCATGATCTGCACGCCAGTCAGCAACAGCTTGCCACGTTCAAAATGGTCCAGCAGGCGGCCCGGCGTCGCAATCAGAACGTCAACGCCGCGGTCGATCAGCTGATCTTGTTCCTTGAAGGAAACGCCACCGATCAACAGCGCTTTGGTCAGTTTCACGTGTTTGGCATAGGTGTCGAAGTTTTCGGCAACCTGGGCGGCCAGTTCACGCGTCGGGCACAGCACCAGCGAGCGCGGCATACGTGCACGCGCCCGGCCACGGGCCAACATGGAAATCATCGGCAGGGTGAACCCTGCGGTCTTGCCGGTGCCCGTCTGAGCGATCCCCAGCACATCGCGCCCTTCGAGCGCGGGGGGGATGGCACCCGCCTGGATTGGCGTCGGCGTTGTGTAACCCGTCTCTTCGACGGCTTTCAGGACTTTGGGGCTGAGCTTTAGGTCAGAAAATTTGGTCATTATGATCCGTATCTTACGGACACTTATGGCCCGTACGTATGGGAAGAGAGGCCCGGTTGGCCGTCGCGTGGTAGATACGCCCCTTCTGGTGGGTCAGTGCCTAAAGAAAAACATCGGGCGGGTCAATGACATGGGGCGTCTGGGGCGCAATCCTCACGTGATCGCGCCCAATGTGCCTTTCTCGCCGCAGGTTGAACCGGGCTGCGCACTAGGATGAACACTGGTGTGAACACTGGGATGCAACAGGGGGGCATAGCCCGCGCGCAGCACGTCAAGCGTCGGTTTCGGGGTCAGCACGATGGCATCGCCCGTCGGGCGGGCAAGGGCAGGGCGATATCCCTCTGGTGTCCAGGGCCGCAGGCTGTCGCCCAAAATCAACGCGGGCGCGTCGGCCCACAGCACCATGGTGCCGTCGGGCAAACCACCCAGCCTGGCGGTATGGCGCCGCTGGTCGCGCGTGCCAGGGCGGATGCGGGCCGCGTGCAGGGCGGCGTCCATCTCGGGTGCTTTCACAGGACCGCGCCCGCCGCCCCACGCGTCACGATAGGCCACATAGGTCGCACGCCGGCACAGTGCGCAGGGGCGGTGACCGGCGGCCAGGGCCACGGCCTCGTCCAGAAAAAACAGTTCAGTCCAGCGGTTCGGGGTCATGACCTGCCGTTGCCAGCCCTTATAGTCCAGGGCGCAGATGATCCAGGCGTGGTGCTTCCAGCGCGCGGTGCCCAGCGTCTTGTCGGCCCGGTGCAACACGCCGCGATTGCCGGTCAGCGTGCCGCGCGCGGGGATCGCGACGATGTCACCTGTGGGCAGAACCCGGTTTTGCAGGGTGCGGCTTTGTTGGGCCATGTTCAGCCGCCCCACAGACCTATATCGCTCAGGAACGCGTCAATTGCGTCCGTATAGCCCCCCGGAGCGCCCAGCCCGGCGTTCAGCGCCCGATGGTTCATCGGCTGGGGCAACACGGTTGCCGCAACCCCCAGTGCGGCGGCTTGGTCGGCAAACCCCCGCGCCTCGGGGCAGGCTCGGTCGCGGGCCTGCGAACAGACCAAAAGGAACGGCGCCGCATCCGCCCCCAGGCGTGCCATGGGCGAGGCAGATTCCCAAAAATCCGGGTCCGGTCCAAAGGCATAGCTGTGCAGCCTTGATGGCGTGGCCCGCATGATTGCCGCGATGTCATAGCCGATCGTATCCAGCGCGACGGTGCCCAGCCAGGGCCGCGCGCCCTGACTGTCGGCCAGCACCTGATCGGCCCCCAGAAGGGCCACCAGATGCGCGCCTGCGGAATGGCCCATCAGGGCGATCCGGTCGGGGTTTGCACCCCATTCCGGCGCGTGGTCCTGCACATAGGCCAGGGCGCGTGCCACATCCATGGTCTGGATCAATGGGTCGGCCGCAGGCATCAGGCGATAGTTCACGGCAACGAACACCGCGCCCCTATCCCCCCAGTGATCCACCTTGCGTTGCCAGACCTGCGGGTTCGATTTGTCGCCAATGCGCCAGGCCCCGCCATGCACCATGACGATCACCGGCGCGTCGTCCTGCGCCACCGCGGGCAGATAGACATCGAGCGTCTGCAAAGGATCGGCCCCATAGGGCAGGTCGTGCAATTGCTCTGCGGCCTGGGTCGACGCGGCGTACAATAAGATGAAAAGGCTGACTAAAACGATCCGCATTGCGGGTTTCCATTTGTGCGCTGGCTGCCCTAATTCGCCACCACGCGGGCGCGGCGCAGCACGGCATTTTGCCAGGTTTCAGGGTCTGTGACCGCTTCCAGGTCACCCCGCAGAGACAGGCGTGCGCCTTGCTCAAAACTTGGGATCGGCTGATCCAGCTCTACCACCAGACTGGCGCCGTGATCCGGGCTGCCACACAGCGGGCAATTGCCCATGTCTGACACCAGCATGACCTGCGACACCTGGGCACCGGCGCCAATTGGCACGGCAAATCCCGTGATGGCAAAATCCGAAATACCGGCCATCATGGCTTCAGGGAAGCTTTTGCGCACCTCATAGTGGTCGCCATCAATCACCTCTTGGGTGCTGACCGAAGACAGCAAGGCCCAAGGATCCTGATCCGCCAAAACTGGCGCGGCGAAACCGGCCAAAGACACTGAAAGGGCAAGGACAGACGTTTGGGTCTTCATGGTAAGCTCCTTCTGGTTCTGCGCACAACTTATCAGCATTTGCGCAGATGTGAACCTGAGGCGCCCACCCCCGAGCGCAATTTTGCTCAGATCATCATTTCCTTGGTGGCGGTCAGCTTCAGCTCAGGGTGATCGCGTTCGATCCGGTCGATGTCCCATTGCAAACGCGTCATGTAAACAACGTCGCCATCATGGTCGTGCGCGATATGTTGTTTGTTCACATTGACGAACTTTTCCACATCCGCCTTGTCGCCGGACACCCAGCGGGCGCTGGTGAATTGCGTCGGCTCGAACCGCACGGGCAACCCGTATTCCATCTCGATCCGTGACGCCAGAACCTCGAACTGCAACTGGCCGACGACACCGACAATAAAGCCCGAGCCGATGTTCGGCTTGAATACCTTGGCGGCCCCTTCTTCGGCAAATTGCATCAGCGCCTTTTCCAGGTGCTTGGCCTTCATCGGGTCGCCCGCGCGCACGGTCTGCAACAGCTCGGGCGCAAAGGACGGAATACCGGTCACACGGATCGCTTCGCCCTCGGTCAACGTGTCGCCAATGCGCAGCTGGCCGTGGTTCGGGATGCCGATGATGTCACCCGCCCAGGCTTCTTCCGCCAGTTCGCGGTCCGAGGCCAGAAACAGTACCGGATTTGAAATCGCCATGGGCTTTTTCGTGCGCACATGGGTCAGTTTCATGCCGCGTTTGAAATGGCCGGACGCCAGACGCACGAACGCCACGCGGTCGCGGTGTTTGGGGTCCATGTTGGCCTGAACCTTGAACACAAAGCCCGCGACCTTCGTCTCCTCAGGCGCAACACTGCGGGGCTGAGCGGTCTGGATCTGCGGCTCAGGGCCGAATTCGGCGATCCCGTCCATCAGCTCCTTGACCCCGAAACTGTTGATTGCCGAGCCAAACCAGATTGGCGTCATGTGGCCTTCCAGCACGGATTGCGCATCCAGCTTGGGCAATAATGCCTTCGCCATCTCGACCTCTTCGCGCAGTTGCGCGGCCAGGTGTTCGGGGATCAGCTCGTCCAGCTTGGGGTCGTCCAACCCGTCGATCGACACGGTCTCCGCCACAACATTGCGGTCGGCCCGGTCCATCAGCTCCAGGCGATCATGCAGCATGTCGTAACAGCCCATGAAATCGCGACCGACGCCAATGGGCCAGGATGCAGGCGTCACGTCAATCGCCAGGTTCTCCTGAATTTCGTCAATGATATCAAATGTGTCGCGGCTCTCGCGGTCCATCTTGTTACAGAAGGTCAGGATCGGCAGATCGCGCAGACGGCAAACCTCAAACAGCTTTTGCGTCTGGCTTTCCACGCCCTTGGCGCCATCAATTACCATCACCGCCGCGTCGACAGCGGTCAGCGTGCGATAGGTATCTTCGGAAAAATCCGAGTGGCCCGGCGTGTCGACCAGATTGAAGCGGTAGCCCTCGAAATCAAACGACATGGCCGAGGCCGACACCGAAATCCCCCGGTCCTTCTCCATCTGCATGAAATCGGACCGCGTGCGGCGCGCTTCGCCCTTGGCACGCACCTGACCGGCCATCTGGATCGCACCACCATACAACAGAAACTTTTCCGTCAACGTCGTCTTACCGGCGTCCGGGTGCGAGATGATCGCGAACGTCCTGCGCCGGGCAATTTCGGCGGGCAGGGCGGGGCGGTTCGGGGAAACTTGATCCAACATAGGCGCGATATAGCCCCCTACGGTGCCCCCCGCAACGCCCGCCTTTTCCTCTTGCCACAAATATCCTGGGGGGAGAGGCAAATCCGCAAAGATTTGACACGGGGGGTGAAACCCCCAAATGCTTGGTGGGGTGAAACCCCCAAATCCAATAAACAAGCGTCGCGTCAGCGACACCACTGGATCACGCCTGTTTCAGATCGCAGCAGAGGCGCGGCGCAGAACGTCCACCGTGTCATGCGCCATGACATCCACATCGTGCAATTCGCGCGCGCCCAGACTGGCCTTGGTGTTGGCCTGCAAGTGGCGGCTGACCTCGGCGGGCAGGGCCGGGCGGGTGGCCGTGTCAACAAACAGGCTTTCGGACGCAATGCCCTCGGCATAAATGATCTCGTGCTTGTCAAACAACAGCTGGAAATAATCCACAAACCCGCCGTCCGACTGCACCACGGTCGTGCCATTAACCAACAGACGCGCTTTGACCAGCACCTCTTTCTGGCCCGCCTTCACCGCATCGACGCGCTGGTAGACGAACAGGCGGTGGTTTGGGCTCAGGGTCAGGGCATTGTCGTTGTTCAACGCGCCTGGGGCGATGCGGATCGGTGCAAAAGCCCCGGTTGCGCGCACGGTCTGTTGCCCGACCCAGCGGATTTCCTGCGGGCCGCTGTCGCGCGTCAAGACGCGGTCGCCTGCCTTCAGCTCTTCGATCGGCATCTGACGGCCATCTGCCATGGTGATGCGCGTGCCCGCGGTGAACGACACACAGGTGCTTTCGGCCAGCTTTTCGCGCGCCGCGTCCGGGTCGATGGTCACCAGCGTATATCCGGCCTTGGGGTGCAGCGGCGTCAGGGCGTGCAGATAGATGTCGGCAATCGCGCCGTCCTGGTCGACTTCGACCAACACCAGCGCTTCGTCATGCGATCCGTTCGGGCCCATGAAGGTGACCAGGCAATCCAGAAACAGGCGTGCGCCGGGCTGGCCCAGTTCGCTGTCTGCGGCAATGATGAATTCGCCGGTGGCTTCGCGGGTGGCAATGGCCAGGCGGCCGGTATGGGCGGCCTCGGACAGCTCATAGGTGTCTTCCATGATCAGATCCGACGCGTCGCCAATCGCATCCCCCTCGTTCACACCATAGCTCACACGGAAAAAATCGGCCGGGAATACGGTCAAACTCTGGACAGGAAGCGGCGTGGATAGGCTTTGAAACGACATGGGCAGCACCTTTGGCGACAGTTGTGAATCTTGGCTACCTGCCAAGTCCCGCCCCCACGGAACCATCAGCAAACACCCCACCACCAGTCCGATCAATCTAGGCCCCTGCGGTGGCTTGGTCAATGAAACCCTAATGAATTACAGCGCATTTGAACGGGGAAAATGGTTAACTGTTTCCCTGCGCTGAACATGTTCAGGGTGGCGCGCTGGTTTGTTGCCGTTAACCTGGTCACACAGGAGCGCAGGGCGGCACATGGCGCGAATCGCGGCTGTGTGCTTTCGCTTTCGGTTAAGCGGTGTTAACTGCGTTTCCATCATACATGTGACAGGAGGGATCCTCATGGATCTGGGATTGAAGGGAAAAAAGGCGCTGGTCTGTGCCTCGTCCAAGGGGCTGGGGCTGGGCTGCGCGCGCGCACTGGCCGAGGCGGGCGTTGATCTGGTGATGAACGCACGCGGTGCCGAGGCGCTCGAGGCTTCAGCCGCCGCGATCCGGGCCGAGTTCGGGGTCGAGGTCGTGGCCGTGGCTGCCGACATCACCACGGATGCCGGTCGCGCCCAGGTGTTGGAGGTCGCCGGTCAGGTCGACATCCTGGTCAACAACGCCGGCGGTCCGCCCCCCGGTCTGTGGACCGATTGGGAGCGCGAAGATTTCATCGCTGCGCTTGACGCCAACATGCTGAGCCCCATCATGCTGATCAAGGCGCTGGTGCCGGGCATGATGGATCGGGGCTGGGGCCGGGTGGTGAACATCACCAGCCAGGCGGTGAAAGCGCCGATCCCGGTGCTGGGCCTGTCCAATTCCGCGCGCGCCGGGCTGACCGGATTTGTTGCGGGCACCTCGCGTCAGATCGCGGGCTCGGGCGTGACGATCAACAATATGCTGCCCGGCTTGCACGACACCGACCGCGCCGCGTCGCTGGACAAGGGCGCCAGCAGCCAACAGGGCATCACGGTGGATGCGGCCCGCGCAGCGCGCGAAGCCACCATCCCGGTCGGGCGTTATGGCACCATCGAAGAGTTCGGCGCGACCTGTGCCTTTCTGTGTTCCCAGTATGCGGGCTTTATTGTCGGCCAGAACATCCTGTTGGATGGTGGCGCGGTGAACGCCACCCTGTAAACATTGGCTGCGCCCCCCCCGGCGCAGCTCCCACCCTTCGCGGCGTTGGTCGGGTTGCCCCGGTGTGGCCTCCCACCCCGCTGCGCCGGGGGCTGTGATCCTGCCTTATCCTTTCGGCGGGGCCACGGCGAACCCGTCGCCCTTGGCCAGTACTTGCCAGTCGCGCGGTGGCTCTTGCCGGTCGCGCAGACGGCCAAGTCTCCAGCCGGTGTGCCCTGGCGTGTGATCCGGTGACAGGTGCCAGCGGCTTTCCACCCCCTGCGCCGCGCCCTCCGGTGTCAGGATCAACCCCAGCGCCTTGCCGCCCCCGGCCTCTGCGGCCAGATGCATCCGGCGCACGGGCGTCAGCCCCGGTGGCCCCGGCAGGTCGCCGATCACCAGCGGCACAACGCCAGACCGCAGCACCTCTTCCAGCGTCCACAGGATGTCATCGGCGCGATCCGCATTGACAAACGTCACCCGACCGGGGTCCATAAATTCTGCGATTCCAGGGCCATAGGGGCGTGCCGGCACCCAGTCCGGCAGCACCCAGAACACCGGCCCTTCGGTGCCCCGCGCGATCATCATCGCCAGCGTATGGCGCGCCGGGCCGACCAGTTCGTGCACCCGCCCACGGGCCAGCGACAGCCCGCCCAGAAACGCCAAACCGTTTGGCGCGCGATGCGGATGACGGGTGAGGGGGGCGTGTTGCATCGCGTCACTTTACGATGTTCACCTTATGTCCTCAACCCGGAAATCACCTTGCCCTTGGCCGCTCAATCGGCAAACTTCCCCCAAACCAAGGAGACACGCGCATGAAAATGAACACGCTGGCAGGCGGCCAGCTTGAGGTCAGCGCCCTGTGCCTGGGGTCGATGACCTGGGGCAGCACGAACACGATGGACGAAGGCCACCAACAGATCGACATGGCGTTGGATCACGGCATTAATTTCATCGACACGGCGGAAATGTACCCGGTAAACCCGATCAGCGCGGACACGGTCGGCGACACAGAACGCGTTATTGGTCAATGGGTTAAGGCGCGCGCGCGGCGGGGTGATGTGGTCATCGCCACCAAGGTATCGGGCAACAACCCTGGCTGGGTGCGCGACGGAAAAGGCTATGACGGGGCGACGATTTTGCAGACGGTTGACCAGTCTCTGGACCGGTTGCAGACGGATTATATCGACCTCTATCAGACCCACTGGCCGGTGCGGGGCAGTTACATGTTTCGCCAGAACTGGACCTATGATCCATCCTCGCAAAACCGCGCGGACACCGAAGCCCACATGCGCGACGTGCTGGGGGCCATGGCCGAGGTCGTGGCTGCGGGCAAAGTCCGCCATTTCGGCCTGTCCAACGAAAGCGCCTGGGGCACGGCGCAGTGGCTGCGCATCGCGCGCGACATGGGGGCGCCCGAAGTGATTTCGATCCAGAACGAATACAGCCTGCTGTGCCGTCTGGCCGACACGGACCTGGCCGAACTGTGCGTCAACGAAGGCGTTGGTTTGCTTGCCTTTTCCCCGCTGGCAACAGGGCTGTTGACGGGCAAATATCAGGACGGCGCGCTGCCGGATCATTCGCGCAAAACTGCTCAGCCAGAGCTGGGCGGGCGCGTCACGGATCGGGTGTTCCCAGCGGTCGATGCCTATCTGGCGATTGCCGAAAAACACGGGCTGGACCCGGTGCAAATGGCGCTGGCATTTTCGGTCTCGCGCCCCTTCATGGGGTCGACCATTTTTGGCGCCTCCAGCATGGAGCAACTGGCCCTTATACTGGACGGCAAAGACCTGGAGCTGGACGATGAGGTTCTGGCAGATTTGAACGCGGCGCATCGCGCCCATCCGATGCCGTACTGATCGAAATTCTTTAAGGTCTTTAAAGGCTGAAATCGGCGATGTTTAACATCTTTAACCCCGTTTTCGGACGATGTTTAAAAATGTTAAACACCCGCTTTTGGTCCTTATCGGCCGCGCCTGAGCGCGGTGACCGACACCCCATGCGCCTGTTTGAAGGCCCGCGCAAAGGTGGCTTGGGATGTAAACCCGGTTGCCAACGCGATGTCATGAACGGGGCGTGCGGTGTCGACAGCCAGGCGCCAGGCCTCGGCCAGCCGCAGGTTCAGGAAAAACGCGCCTGGCGTGGTGCCCAGGGCGGCGCGGAATTGTTGTTCCAGCGCACGGGGCGTTAAGGCGACCCATTTGGCGATCTCGGCGGTCCTGGGCGGGGCGTCCAGATGGTGTTCCATCATGCGAATGGCGCGGGCCACTTTCGGGGCGCGCGCCCGCAGCCGCGCCGGGCTGGCCAGGCTTTGTGGCGCATCCCCTGCATGCACCGGGTCATAGATGAAGGCGGCCGCAACACGCATCGCCAAGGCCTCGCCAAAACGTGCGCGGATCAGGTGCAACATCATGTCCAGCGCGGGCGAGGCCCCGCCGGTGGTCACCACGCGCCCGTCAATGACGTACCGGTCGCGGTGCGCATCGACCTGATCAAAGCGGTGGGCGAAGGTTTCTAAGTCTTCCCAGTGGGTTGTCGCCTTGTGCCCGTCCAGCAACCCGGCCCGCGCCAGAACCCAGGGGCCGCCGTCGATGCCCGCAATGGTCGTCACACGCCCGGCGATTTCGCGCAAAGACGCCAACAGGGCGGGGGTGGATTGGTCCTCGAGCGCGAAGCCCGCGACGGTGAACAACGCGTCCATTGGGGGGGCGTCTTTCACCGCCATGCCCGCGACCGGCAGGCCTGAGGTCAGGTGCACATCGGCCCCGGTCGGGGTCAGCAAGCTCCAGCGAAACAGCGCCTTGTCGGCGCGCCGGTTCGCCGCCCGCATCGGGTCCAGCACGGCGGCCAGCGACAGCATGTTGCAGCTGTCCAGCACCAGCACGCCGATATGCAGGGGCGTGGCATCGGGCGAAAAGATATTTTTATCGGCATTCATCAAATCTGGATCGTAAATCGCAAAGCCAAGCGCCGCAACCCCGCCAAGATCGGGGGAAAGAGGAGAGACTCCATGCCCCTGACCATGAACAAAGACGTCTTTATCACCGCCGCTGTGACCGGATCAGGCGGCAGCCAGGACCGCAGCCACCATGTGCCGCGCAGCCCCGAACAGATCGCCAATGCGGCGATTGACGCGGCGCGCGCGGGGGCGGCGATTGTGCATTGTCACGTGCGTGACCCCGACACCGGTGCGCCCTCGCGTCGTCTGGATCTGTACCGCGAGCTGACCGAACGGGTGCGCGAAAGCGACGTGGATGTGGTGTTGAACCTGACCGCAGGCATGGGCGGCGACATCGTGTTTGGCGCCCCCGAAGCGCCGTTTCCTGTGAATGCGGACGCCACCGACATGATTGGCGCCGCCGCACGGGTCGAACATGTGAAACAGTGCCTGCCGGAAATCTGCACGCTGGACTGCGGCACGATGAACTTTGCCGAGGCCGATTACGTCATGACGAACACCCCCGGCATGTTGGAGGCCATGGGCCGCATGATGACGCACATGGGCGTGAAGCCGGAAATCGAAGCGTTTGACACCGGCCACCTGTGGCACGCCAAACAGCTGGTCAAAGACGGCGTGCTGGACAGCCCGGCGTTGGTTCAGCTGTGCATGGGCGTGCCTTGGGGCGCGCCCAATGACATGAACACCTTTATGGCGATGGTGAATAATGTGCCCGATGACTGGACGTTCTCGGCCTTTAGCCTGGGGCGCGATCAGATGGCCTATGCGGCGGCGGCGGTGCTGGCGGGTGGCAATGTGCGCGTCGGGCTGGAGGACAACCTGTGGCTGGACAAGGGCGTGCTGGCAACCAACGCCCAACTGGTCGAACGCGCCGCAACCATCGTCACCAACATGGGTGCGCGCATCATCGGCCCCGCCGAGGTGCGCGAGGCCCTGGGCCTGGTGAAACGCGCGCCCCAGGGGATGTAAGCGCGGGTCAGATCGGCTAAGCCTGTTCCGGCGTATCCACGCAGGGGCAGAGGAGACAGAATAGTGACATTCTCAATGGTGAGATTTGGGCAAAAAATCATGGGCTTGTCGGCGGTTTTTCTGCTGTCGGGCTGCCTGGGTGGCGGCGCAGGCGCCCCCGGGTTCTATCGCGACAGAAAGGTGAATATCGCGTCGACCACCCGGTTCGAACCGGACCGGTTTTCCGGCATGTGGCACATTCGCGCCGAGTTCACCGACCCGGAAGAACAGGTCATTCCCGGCGCGGTCGAGTTCCGTACGGGAGCGGATGGCCGCATTGCCCAGATTGCCGTGTTCGGCCCGCGTCGGGGCGGCTGGGGCGTGTTGGACATCTATGATGTCGCCCAACCCATGGCCGGGCGACTGGTCGCGGGCACACCGCCATACGCCACCGAATACTGGGTGCTGTGGGTCGATGCCGATTACCGCACGGCGGTGGTGGGCACGCCGTCAGGGTCGTTCGGCTGGATCCTGGATCGCAGCAAAACGGGCGGCGCTGACCGCATCAAAGCGGCGCGCGAGATTTTGAAATTCAATGGCTATGACCTGGCCCAGTTGCGGGGGAAATGATGCGCAAGGTATTTATATTGCTTGGGGCGCTGGCATTGGCTGGCTGTCAGGATGATGGGTTTGATCGCCAAAAGGGCGACCCGCCCGTCAGCCAGTTGCGCCAGGACCGGACGGCTTGCGAGGCTGAGGGTGGCACGTTCCGGCGCGGCGGGATCTTCGCCACATATATGTGCTTCACGACCTTGCCGGACGCAGGCCAATCCTGCCAGCAGGGTGCCGATTGCGCTGGTGAATGCCTGGTCACGGACACGGGCCGCCAATGCCAAAGCGTGACGCCTATGTTCGGCTGCTATGGCTATGTCGAAGATGACGGAGAAGAGGTCGAAATCTGTGTGGACTGAGGGAAAACCATGACCAAAACAGCGGCAATTATCGGTGGCGGTGTAATCGGGGGCGGCTGGGCCGCGCGGTTCCTGCTGATGGGCTGGGACGTGCGGGTATTTGACCCCGATCCCGAAGCACAGCGCAAGATCGGCGAAGTGCTGGACAACGCGCGCCGGTCCTTGCCCGGCCTGTCGGATGTGTCGATGCCCGAGGAGGGCGCATTGACCTTCCATGACGATCTGACCGAGGCCGTCGCCGGGGCCACCTGGGTGCAGGAAAGCGTACCCGAGCGGCTGGAGCTGAAACAGAAGGTCTATGGCGCGCTGATGGATGCCATCGGCGCGGAAACCATCGTTGGCTCATCGACCTCAGGGTTCAAACCCAGCGAGCTGCAGGCGGGGTTGAGCCGCCCGCATCAGGTGCTGGTCGCCCACCCGTTCAACCCGGTATACCTGTTGCCGGTGGTCGAGGTCGTGCCTACGGCCGCCAATCCGGGCGAAATCCGCACGCGCGCGACCGAGATCCTGACCGAAATCGGCATGAAACCGGTTGAAATCAAAAAGGAAATAGATGCCCACGTGGCCGACCGCCTGCTTGAAGCTGTCTGGCGCGAAGCGCTGTGGCTGGTCAGCGATGGCATCGCCACGACACAGGAAATCGACGACATCATGCGGTTCGGGTTCGGGTTGCGATGGGCGCAGATGGGGCTGTTTGAAACCTATCGCGTCGCCGGGGGCGAGGCGGGCATGAAACACTTCATGGCGCAGTTCGGCCCCTGTCTGAAATGGCCTTGGACCAAACTGATGGATGTGCCCGAATTCACGGACGAATTGGTCGATCTGATCGCCGACCAGTCCGACGCGCAATCGGGCATGCACACGATCCGCGAGCTGGAGCGTATTCGTGACGACAACCTGGTCGGTATGATGCGGGCCCTGAAGGCGCGCGATTGGGGCGCGGGTGCGTTGCTGAATGAACAGGACCGGCGCATGGGGCCGCCCAAGGTCGAGATCGCCAAACCCATCGCCACCCTGTCGACTGCCATTCCCGTCGATTGGCTGGATTACAATGGCCACATGACCGAAAGCCGATACCTGGACGCGTTTGCGCGCGGCACGGACCGGTTCATGGAAATCATCGGCTGTGACACGGATTACATCGCGACGGGGGGCAGTTACTTCACCGCCGAAACCCATATCCGCCATATTGGCGAGGCCCACCTGGGCGCGCGCATCCGGGTCGAAACCACCTGCCTGATGGGGGCGGGCAAGAAGATGCACCTGTTCCACCAGATGTTCGAAGGTGACCGCCTGTTGGCGACCGGCGAACATTTCCTGCTGCATGTCAGCCTGGAAAGCCGCCGCCCCGCGCCACCCGCGCCACATGTCGAGGCCAAGCTGGTCGAGATTGCCACGGCGCACGCGGATCTGCCGCGCCCCGATGGCGTCGGGCGCGCCATTTCGGTGACGCCGTGAGGGGGCTGGACCATGCCCGCGTTCTGATCACCGCAGGCGCATCCGGCATCGGGCGCGCCATGGGCGAAGCGTTCGCAAGCGCTGGCGCGCGGGTCTGGGTCACGGACGTGGACCGGGACACGCTGGCCGACCTGCCCAAGGGCTGGGTTGGGCGTCGGGTTGATGCGGCGGACGAGGCCGCGGTGTCAGATTTATTCAAGGAAATCAACGTAAAGTGGGGTGGGTTGGACGTTTTATGCGCCAATGCGGGCGTTGCCGGTCCGACGGCTTTGGTCGAAGACATCACGCTGGAGGACTGGCGCGTCTGCGTGTCGGTGAACCTGGAGGGGGCGTTTCTGGCGGCGAAATACGCGGCCCCGATGATGAAGGACCGGGGCGCGGGGGTGATCACCATCACCAGCTCAACCGCCGGGCAATATGGGTACCCGAACCGGGCCCCCTATGCGGCGGCGAAATGGGCGAAAATCGGCCTGATGAAAACGCTGGCGATGGAGCTGGGCCCGTTTGGCGTGCGCTGCAACGCGATTTGCCCCGGCGCCGTGGAAGGCCCCCGCATGGAGGGCGTTTTGATGCGCGAGGCTGCTGCCAAAGGTATGACGCGCGACGCGGTCTACGCGGGCTATGCGGCGGGCACATCGATGCAAAGCTTTGTCGAAGCCCGCGATATCGCCGACATGGCGGTGTTTCTGGCGTCAGACAACGCGCGCATGGTGTCAGGCCAGGTCATCGCGGTCGATGGCCACACGGTGAACCCGGACCCGCAGGTGTGAGGCGTTGGTTTGATCCAATTGGGTGCCTTCGGCACGCATGTTGACCTCGCCCGCCCTTCAGGCGTGCTCAGGGTTGGTGCCTCCAGCAAAACCGGAACGGTTCAGTTTGGGCCTTTGTCGATAGCCTGAAACCCCATGACACCCATCAAACGGCGTACTCGGTGGCGGCCTGCGCGGACCCCATTTCTGGGCAAATTGGCTGCGGCAATGGCGATGAACATCAGATTGGGCCACAGTTTCAGCAACCGCCACACGTCACGCGACGTCAACTGTATGCGCCGTCCCGTATGTCGCGAACCCGCAGGTCAAGACTGGTGTCGTTGTTCATCAGCCCCTACATCCCGGTTAAGCCCGGGCCCGCATCCTTCATTTCTTGGAGTGTTTTCGGCATGGAGCGGGGTCGGCCAACCGAAAATCGCGGTTTGCGCATCTGTTAGAGGGCGTTTGGGCAGGAAATCTGGGACACAGGGCGGTTTGTCATGAAAAACGGCTTGCGCTTCAGGGGGAAGGCCCTGTAAGACCCAGCGCACGGGTCGTTAGCTCAGTTGGTAGAGCGCTTCGTTTACACCGAAGATGTCGGGAGTTCGAG
>Ga0209121_10000050_pt1 | contig 107578 bp, 117 predicted proteins | sample Cruoilmetagenom3_FD_187292 | JGI IMG/M metagenome (GOLD analysis project Ga0209121, IMG submission 187292) | Oil polluted marine microbial communities from Coal Oil Point, Santa Barbara, California, USA - Sample 3 (SPAdes) (version 2) | ecosystem: Environmental > Aquatic > Marine > Oil seeps ...
GATCGCAGCCGTCAATGTCGTCTTGCCGTGGTCAACGTGGCCGATCGTGCCGATGTTGACGTGCGGTTTGGAGCGTTCAAACTTTTCCTTAGCCATGAGCCATTACGCCTTGTCTATTTTGGGGGACCCCACCGGGCCCGTTTCTCATCGCGCGCTCGTTACTTGGTCGCGCGAGGAAAATCAAGCGCCAGTTGCGTTTTGCGCTGTGTGTCGCAATCAGCTCTCAGCGGCGGCAGGGGCGTCTTCCGGCTCAACCGGCACGTTCACCGTATCCAGGTCGACTTCGGGCTCGACCTCCTCCACCACGCCATCCAAGGGCTCACCACCAAACCACTCAGGGTGCTTCAGCAACCAGTCGTGGATCTTTTTGGCCATGTTGCGCGACAGATTGCGCCGCTGAACATGACGGTTTTGGGTCAACCCCGAGCTCAGAAATGTTTCCGCCGAAAACCGTTCGAACACCGTGAACCGCTTGGGTTCTGGATTGATCGTTTCCCCCTTTTCGTCGTCCCAGATCGTCACCCCGGCAATCAGAACCGACTTCGGGCTGGCCACCATGGGAATGCCCGGCAGCGCCAGGATAAAGCCTTCGACCTTCACGGCGATATGGTAATACTTGGTGCCATCATAGCGCCCAAACCGCTCGGTGATTGCCTCGGTCAGGCTCTCCTGCCACTCTTCCTCGGTGGCAGGGCGTGACAGCGGGCCGACGGTGGGATCAGGTGCCACCACGATATTGTGACCCAACAGGAAATCCCCCATCGGCGCGGGCGGCTCGGACAGATCCTTGAATTCGGAACAGGCCGACAGCGACAGCGCAAGGGCCAGCGCGGCAAACAGACGAATGATCATTGGGGTCCCCTCGGTCAATTGCCACAGGGATAGCGCAGGGGAGGCACCGGTGCAAACCCAACGGTTGTTTGCCCTGTGCGACACCGTATAGGCTGGGCTTGAAAGGGACCTTTCATGACCGACAGATTGCCCGTCCACGTCACCCTGTCCTCACGCGAACGCGGGTTTCTGCGCGTGTTGGGGGATGCGCGCAAAAATGCGCTGGCGATCATTCCCCGCATCTGCCTGCGCCAACCGATCGTGTCGGGCAAGGTGCTGCGCCGGTTCCACATGGTGCAAGACCCCCAGGCGCTGCGCCACATCCTGCGCGACGCCGAGGCGGACTATCCAAAATCACCCGAAGTCCTGTCGATCCTGCGCCCCGCCATCGGACGCGGGCTGTTCACCTCGCAAGGCGAACACTGGCGCTGGCAACGGCGCGCCGCAGCCCCGGTGTTTTCCCGGCGCAACGTCGAAACGCTTGGACCGGTGATGACACGCGCCGCCGATGCCGCCTGTGCGCGGCTCGATGCCGCGTGCAGTGGCACCCCGGCGGCTGAAATCGACATAGCAGATGAGATGATGAGCACCGCGTTTGATGTCATCGCCGACGTCTGTTTTTCACAGGGCGACGGTGTGCCACAGGACATGGCCCGCCATGCGATTGAACGATACCTAGCGGGCGCTGGCAGGGTGTCGTTGTTTGATTTCCTCGGCTTGCCCGACTGGGTACCACGCCCCGGTCGCGCCCTGATGTCGGGCGAACTCAAACGTCTGAAGACCGCCACCGACGCGGCGATAGACCGGCGCAAAGGGGCGGGGCCTTCACAAATTCCCGACCTGCTCGACCTGCTGATCGCCAGCCATGACCCCGACACCGACCGCACCATGACGACGCAGGAATTGCGCGACAATGTACTGACGTTTCTGGTGGCGGGGCACGAAACCACCGCGTTGACATTGGCCTGGTCGCTGTATCTCTGCGCCTTTGATCCCGCCGTACAGGACCGCGCCCGTGCTCAGGCGCAAAGCGTTCTGCAAGGGCGCACCGCCACGCCAGACGACATCCCCGCCCTGACCTATATTCGCCAGATCATAGACGAGGCGATGCGGCTCTATCCCCCCGCCGCGTTCCTGTCGCGCACCGCTATGGCCGATGACACGCTTTGCGACCGCGACGTGAAACGTGGCGACACAATCATGCTGCCGATCTATGCGCTGCACCGCCATCAAATGCTGTGGGACAATCCCGATACCTTTGACCCCGACCGGTTCAAAGACCCTCGCGCAGTCGCAAATTTCACCTATCTGCCATTTGGCACCGGCCCACGCGTCTGCATCGGCATGAGCTTCGCGTTGCAAGAGGCGGTGATCGTGCTGGCGACCCTGCTGTCGCGGTTCCAATTCACCGCCATACCAGGGCGCGATCCCCGGCCAGAAATGGTCCTGTCCCTGCGCCCGGCAGGAGGTGTCTGGTTGACCGTCAACCGCGCTTAAGGCCGTGTATTTGCATCTTCGCGCCCATCCACACCGACAACCGGCGGTGTAGACGGCACGTCTTCCGGCACCTCATGTGGCGGGGTGTCGGGCACGGGTTCTGGTTGCGCGTCCGCCATGGTCTCCGGCGCCTCTTCGGGCAGGGCCTCATAAGACCTCTCGCCACAAATCGCACGCATCTCCTGCCATTCGGCCTCGCTCAGAATGGGCCGTGTCTCGACCCCCGATGCCTCGGCGGCCACCCGCGCCGCTTCGATCCGGTCCGCCATGGTCGGGTGCGACGCCAGGTGGGCAATAATGCCTTCCGCGTCGCCATGTTTGTCCCGCAACCGGGCAAACATCGTGCCCAGCGCGCCGGGCGACACCTCGGCGTCGGTCAACACCTCGTGGGCGAACTCATCCGCCCCGGCCTCGGCCGCCTGGGAATAACTGGCGTTGATCAGCTGGTTGGCCATGAACAAGACCGCCGTGCCACCCGCGAAATCGCCAAACAGCAGGCCCAGCACGCCAATGGACCCGGCCGAGCGCAGCGCATCACGGGTTGGGTCCCGGTGGGCGACGTGGCCGATTTCATGGGCCAGAACCGCGGCGACTTCTTCAGGCGTTTCAGCCGCCTCAATCAGCCCGCGAAACAGGGCGACGTGACCGCCAGGCAGCGCGAAGGCGTTGACCAGATCGTGGTCCAACACATGCACCTGCAAGGGATATGGCAGATCGCCCTCGGCGTTCAGACGCACACGCATCTCTTCCAGCGCGGCGGTGCCCGCAGGGGCCGTGCACAGCGGCAACGGCGCCGCGCCCGCCTGGTTCAACGCCACGCGGATCTGTTCAAACGTCTTGTCGCCCAGCGCCTTTTCGCCCTCGGGCGGCAGGAATTCCGCCAGTTGATCCGCCATCACCGGCACCAGCACAAAGATGATCAACGCGACCGAGGCAATCGCCCCCAGCCCCCATTTCACCATTCGCCCGACGTTTTCCACAGGCGGACGTTTCAACAGATCGGGTGCCAGCTTTTTAATGTGGTCCACCGGCCCTTTGCCCCGGATCGACAGGCGCGACAGCGGATCGTCAGACCGTGACAACAGGATCGACGCCCGGCCTGCCTGATCGGGCAAACGGCGCAGGACGTACAGCGGCCATTCTTCGACCGCCCCATCCGGCAGCGTCAGGCGCAAACGATCGGGGTGCACAGCCGGAGCCAGCTGCACCTCGACCCGCTGCCAACGCGCGTCTTGTCCATTGGCGTAATAGGCAAACAGACGGTTTTGGTCCTGATCACTCATAACGCCGCCCCCACGTCCAATGCATCGGCAAAGCCTTCCGCCTCGGCAAATTCATCGCGGGCGCGTTGGGTGATTTTTGCCAAAAGCTCAGGCTGTAAAACCTCGGTTTCTTCGGCGAAATGCTGCGCCAATGGCAGGGTCACAAACACATGTGTGAACACCCCCCACAGCACGAAAATCGCAAAATACCCCATGACAAAGAAGAACGTGGCAGACCAGCCGGGGATGGAGCTGAAGTCCCCCTCGAGGATCGCCTGCGGGTTCATCGACAAGCCCGCCGCCAGTGCCATGCCCAGCGTGAACATCACCGCGACGACCGCCGCGACAATGCACAGATAGGCCAGCGTGTAGCCGCCCAGATAGATGCCCAATACCCGTCCGGACCGTGGCTGGGCCTGAAACTGAACGCCCGCCATGCGTTTGGCCCCGGTCAGCAGGCGAAAGCTGTCGGCACGCCATTTTGCCATGCCATACAGCGCCCAAGGCCCCGTCAACAGAAAGGCCAGCGCCCACATCGGATTGTCAGAGGACCAGATCATGACACCCGCCACAGCGCTGATCGCGGCGGCGGAATACAACGATTTCATTGCGGGCAAAAGCATGGTCCAACGCCCGCCCTGTTCCAGCCGCACGGTGCCATAAAACGTCCGATCCACCCGGTATTTTTCCAACGCAAACGCCATGCGCGGCCACAGAATGCCAAGGCTTGCCAGGGTGATCAGCCAATGCACCGCAGCGCGCCAGGCATAGCCCCAGGCGCCGGGCTCCAGCCCAAACCGGATGCCGCGCCAACGGGTGCGGGCCAACACGTATCGCCGGGCGCGATATTGCGCGAAGAATATCAACGGCAGCACACCGACGAAGGACATAGCATAGGCGACGAAATTACCCTGAAAAAGGCTGAAACTGACAAACATCAGAAGCAGGTTCACCACGCCGATATAGAAGGCCAGAACCACGACCGCCGTCAAAAAGCCCAGCAGCTTTTCCCAGGGCGTGCCGGTGTATTCCAGCGGCGCGCCACCGGGGCGGATCGCGCTCCAGTAATAGCGGCGCAGGCGGGTTTTCATCCAAAAACGATAGAGCCCCAACGTAATCACCGTCAGGGCCCCCGTTTTCAAAGCCAGCCAGAACAGCGCGCCCTTGTCGCCGACGTATTCGGTTTTCAGGGGCGGCAGGATCATGGCTTACTCAAATTTGTTATCACGCGGAAATCCATAGGGCGGGGCTTTGCCCACACCCGCACGTTTGCCGATCCAGGGCGACATGTCCACCTCGGTGCGTGTGCGATCCCCGGCGGCGGGCCAGGACAGGCCCTGTTCCAGATCAAAGGTTTTCACGTCACACAGACCGCCGTCCAACTCCAACACACCCTGTTTGCCGCGCGCGCTGTGGTACTTTTGCAAACGCACGCCTTTGCCCCGGCCCATCTCGGGCAGTTCGGACACCGGGAAGACCAGCATTTTACGGTTTTCCGACATGATCGCGACGTGATCGCCGACGATCGGCACACAGGCCTTGGCCACATCATCCCCCACGTTCAACACCTGTTTGCCGTTACGCGTCTGGGCCAGAACATCGTTCTGGTTGACCACAAACCCATTGCCCGCATTGGAGGCAACCAACAGTTTCTGGTCCGGCGTGTGGATGAACATGTCAAAGATTTCGACATCATTGGGCAGGTCAACCATCAAGCGCACAGGTTCGCCCATGCCCCGCCCACCGGGCAGATTGGCCGCCGACAGAGTATAGAACCGACCGTTCACGCCAAAGATCAGAATGCGGTCGGTGGTTTCAGCATGGAAGGTGAAACGCGGGCCATCGCCGTCCTTGAATTTCAGCTCGCGGCTCAGGTCGATATGGCCCGACATGGCGCGAATCCAGCCCATCTGGCTGCACACCACCGTGATCGGTTCGCGTTCGATCATCGCCTCCAGCGGCACGTCTTCGACCACGCCCGCCTCGGCAAACTGGGTGCGGCGCGCGCCGCCCTCGTAATTCTTGCCGAACAGCTTTTTGGTTTCCTTCAACTGCTCCGAAATCCGGTCCCATTGCAGGTCTTCACTGTCCAGCAGGTCCTCAAGCCCAGCGCGTTCGCGCATCAGCTCTTCCTGCTCGCGCTTCAGCTCCATTTCTTCCAGACGGCGCAAGCTGCGCAGGCGCATGTTCAGGATCGCTTCGGCCTGAACCTCGCTCAGCTCTCCACCACCAGCAAGCGGGCTGACATAATCGGCCTCGGTCATTGCGCGGGCATGGTCGCGGCCCCAATCCTCGCGCATCAGCGCGGCCTTGGGGTCGTCGTCATACCGGATAATGTCGATCACGCGATCCAGATTAAGGAAGGCAATGATGAAGCCTTCAAGTACCTCAAGTCGACGGTCGATCTTTTCCATCCGGAAAATTGACCGGCGTTGCAACACGTCACGGCGATGATCCAGGAACGCGCGCAACACTTCCTTCATCGAACAGACCTTGGGCGTCACGCCGTCGATCAACACGTTCATATTCAGGCTGAACCGCGTTTCCAGATCCGAGTTGCGGAACATCATGTTCATCAACAGCTCAGGATCGACATTCTTGGACTTGGGTTCCAACACCAGACGAATGTCATCGGCGCTTTCGTCCCGCACATCGGCCAGAATCGGGATCTTTTTCAGCTGAATGATCTCGGCGATCTTTTCGATCAGCTTGCTCTTTTGCACCTGATACGGGATTTCGGTGACAACGATCTGCCACTGACCACGGCCAAGGTCTTCGACCTCCCACTTACAGCGCAAACGGAAGCTGCCGCGCCCGGTGCGATAGGCATTGGCGATATTGTCGCGGGGTTCGACAATCGTGCCGCCAGTCGGGAAATCCGGGCCGGGCACAAAGTTCAGCAACGTATCGTCGCGCGCGTCCGGCACCTTGATCAGATGCAGGCAGGCATCGACCAGTTCCGAGATGTTATGGGGCGGAATATTGGTCGCCATGCCCACGGCAATGCCCGCCGCGCCATTGGCCAGAAGGGTGGGGAATTCAGCCGGCAAAACCACCGGTTCGGTCAAACGCCCGTCGTAATTGTCGCGAAAATCGACCGCGTTTTCGTCCAGACCTTTCAGCATCGCTTCGGCGACCAGGGTCATGCGGGCTTCGGTATATCGCGCCGCCGCCGGGTTATCGCCGTCGATGTTGCCAAAGTTACCTTGGCCGTCGACCAGCGGATACCGCACGTTGAAATCCTGCGCCAAACGCGCCATGGCGTCATAGATCGCCGCGTCACCATGAGGGTGGAAATCCCCCATGGTATCGCCGGAAATCTTGGCCGATTTCAGGAACTTGCCGCTGGACACCAGCTTCAGACGGCTCATCGCATACAGGATGCGCCGGTGCACAGGTTTCAACCCGTCACGTGCATCAGGCAGCGCCCGGTGCATGATCGTCGACAGGGCATATGTCAGATACCGGTCCCCGATGGCCCTGCGAAGGGGTTCGGAAATATCGCGGGTTTCTTTGTCGTTGTTGCTCTCACTCATGCAGGCTGTTTACCCAGCCACGCCGGGTCAAACAAGCGACGAGGGAAAACTTGGCCGGATTTCCCCTGAACGTGTCACCCGCGGGTCGGTAATTAGGGTTCAAGGGAATTGGTGAGTGACATGGCTATTATAAAACTTTCAGGATTGACGATCGGCACTTTGGCGGTGGCCATGATGGTATACGGGCGCGACGAAGGTCTGCCGCAGGATCGGATCGGGCAAGACCCTGAACCGGTGATTGCATCCGTTTTGGCGCCACCGCCGCCGATCAGGGCCGTGGCCACGCCGGATGACGTGACTGTGGCTGTGGCCGAAGCATTGGTTGACACGGCTTCTGACAAATTGCCCGACGCGCAGCTGATCCAGGCGGCCGTGACGACGGCTGTTGTGACTGTGACGCCTGAACCTGTGGCCTCCGAACCTTTGGCCACATCGCCAGTTCTGTATGTCACCGGAAGCCGTGTGAACATGCGCGCCGGGCCCACGACCGGACAGGGCATCGTCGCCGGGTTAAGCCATGGCACCGCCGTTGACGACATGGGCGAGGCCGCGCCGGGCTGGTCCCAGATCCGGGTCATTGCAACCGGCCAACGCGGTTTCATGGCGACACGGTTCCTGTCGCCAGACAAACCCTGACTTGCCCGATCGCCGATGGTGCCCTAAGCGGGTTTCATGACACAACGCAGCATTCTCATCACCGGGTGTTCCTCGGGCATCGGATATGACGCCGCCCACGGGCTGGCCAAACGCGGCTGGCGCGTCTTTGCCACCTGTCGCAAGCCCGAAGACGTGGACCGTCTGGCGGGCGAAGGGCTGGAGGCGTTGCATCTGGACCTGACCGATCCCGACAGCATGACCACCGCCCTGGACACGATCCAGGAGCGCACCGGCGGCACCTTGGACGCGTTGTTCAACAACGGTGCCTTCGGTCTGCCCGGCGCCTGCGAGGACCTGCCCACCGGCGCCTTGCGCGAAATTTTTGAAACCAACGTCTTTGGCACGCACGAATTGACGCTGCGGGTGATTCCCATCATGCGCGCGCAGGGCCATGGGCGGATCGTACAGAATTCGTCCGTTCTGGGCTTTACCACTTTCAAATGGCGTGCGGCCTATGTGTCGACGAAATATGCGCTCGAAGGGCTGACGGATACGCTGCGCATCGAAATGCGCGACACGCCGATCAAGGTGGTGCTGATCGAACCCGGCCCCATCCCGACCCGTATTCGCGAAAATTCAATCCCGCCGTTTGAGCGTTGGATTGATTGGGAAAATTCCCCCCGGCGCGACCAGTATCAAAACACGCTGCTGAAACGGTTGTATAATGGCAACAACGGGCCCGATCCGTTTGAATTGCCAGCCTCGGCAGTGACCGAAAAGCTGATCCACGCCATCGAACACCCCCGCCCCAAGGCACGGTATTTCGTGACCAAAGCCACCTGGATTGCCGCCATCGGCAAACGCCTGTTGCCTACATGGGCGATGGACGCGATTATCGACCGTAGCTGACCTCTCGCCAAACCCGGCGCAACGGGCTATCAGACATCTCACGAAAGCGTTTCGAATTTCCCCTATGCCAAGTAAAATCCGAAACGCTTTATATGCGCGAAAGGACCGGACATGACCCAGGACCCCCTTTTCTTCCTCGTCGTTATCGCCGTGGCGGCGGTGCTGATCATTCTGATGATGGGCATCGGCACGTTCGGCGCAGGCGGTGAACTGGCCCGCAAGCATTCCAACCGATTGATGCGGTATCGCGTCATCGCTCAGGCGATCGCCATCGCCTGCATCCTTCTGTACGTCTATCTGCGCGGAGGCAGCTGACATGGTCGTCCTGAACAAAATCTATACCCGCACCGGCGACAAGGGCACGACCGCCCTGTCCGACGGCACCCGGATCGAAAAGCATTCGTTGCGCGTTGACGCCTATGGCTCGGTCGATGAAACCAATGCGACCATCGGGCTGGCGCGGCTGCACTGTGCCGATGAAGGCCAAAACGACATGGATGCCGCCTTGGGCCGCATCCAGAATGACCTGTTCGACCTGGGTGCAGACCTGGCCCGACCCAATATGGGCCAAGACGATCAGGCGGAATACACCCCTCTGCGCATCCTCGAGACACAGGTCGTGCGCCTTGAGGCCGAGATCGACGCGATGAACGAAAACCTGTCGCCGCTGCGCAGTTTTACCCTGCCCGGAGGCACCGCTTTGGCGGCACACCTGCATCTGGTGCGCACCGTGTCACGTCGTGCCGAACGCATGGCGACAAAACTGGCCGCCGTTGAGGACGCCAACCCGGCGGCAGTGAAATACCTGAACCGCCTGTCCGACTGGGCCTTCGTCGCGTCCCGCGTGGCAAACAGCAACGGTGAAACAGATGTCCTGTGGGTTCCGGGCGCGAACCGTTGATCAATTTTTTCTAGAAAAAATTGCAGTGGGGGAATTTTCTAGAAAATTCGCCTTCCCGCTCACAGGCACAATCACCGGCAGCCAGATCTCATGGGCATGGCGCCATCCTTGACGTGTGGATCGTCCGGGTGTCTCAAACACAATCCCTTCCACCTGGCGCTGGCCCGACGCCGGCAACCACTGGCAAAAAATCGCGTCAAAGACTGCGGGCAGGCCCTTCACCGGGCCGCGATTGTGGGAAACGGCATAGGTTCCCGCAGCGGATTCGATCGAACAGGCCCCACCTGGCACCCCGCCCAGCGGGTCGACTTCGACCGCATATCGGAACCCGTCAGGCGTTGCGCTGAAGGAAAGGCCGAACAACACGCCATCCACCGCGTTTTCGATCTTCCAACCGTGGGAAAGAAACGCGCGTACAGCGTTGGGATCGTGTCGCGCGTGTCCATCGTGAATGTTTCTGCCACGCCAACGAAATGGTGCGCGGGGGGGTGACGAATTCAGGTGTCGGCAGGGTGACCATGCTTCGTTCCTCACCTTTCAGGTTGCCACAGCTCAATCGGATTGCCTTCGGGGTCATGAATGCGGGCAAACATCCCGATCCCGTCCATGTTCAACCGATCTTCGGCGACAATTCCCGCCACGTCCAGCTGCGCAATCATGGCGTCCAGATCCGCGACCCGGAAGTTCAGCATGAACTGTTTACTCTGATCATCGAAATAGTCGGTATCCTCTGGGAAAGGCGCAAACACTGACGCACCGCCATCGGCCATCCACGGCTGGCTGTCCGGGCCAGTGGGCACCGGGTTGATTCCCAGATATTTTTCATACCACGCCGCCAGCAACCCCGGATTGGCCGCCCGGAAGAAAAATCCGCCGAATCCCTGTACCTTCTGCATCGCACTCTCCTTGTTCGCGCTACCAATCCCGCCCGAACACGTAAAACGCGACGTCGCAGGGTAATTTCCTGTCGATTTTGCCCTGTTTTTTAATCGCATGAAACGATAAACGGTGTGGCGAGAGCATGACCGCCCTTCGGGGCACAAGAGGAGATCCACGCAAATGAAGGTACTCGTACCTGTGAAGCGCGTGATCGACTATAACGTGAAAGTGCGCGTCAAAGCGGACGGAAGCGGTGTCGATCTTGCGAACGTTAAAATGTCGATGAACCCCTTCGACGAAATCGCCGTCGAAGAGGCGATCCGCCTGAAAGAAGCCGGCAAGGCTGACGAAGTGGTGGTTGTCTCCATCGGCGTCAAGCAGAGCCAGGAAACCCTGCGCACCGCGCTGGCCATGGGCGCCGATCGTGCGATCCTGGTTGTTGCAGCTGACGACGTGCATCAGGACATCGAACCCCTGGCCGTCGCCAAGATTCTGGCGGGTATTGTCGAGGAAGAAGCCCCCGGCCTGGTTCTGGCTGGCAAACAGGCGATCGACAATGACATGAACGCCACGGGCCAAATGCTGTCGGCCCTGCTGGGCTGGTCGCAAGGCACCTTTGCGTCTGAGCTGGACGTTGACGGCGACAAGGCCGTTGTGACCCGCGAAGTGGACGGCGGTCTGCAAACGATCAACATCACGATGCCCGCCATCGTCACCGTCGATCTGCGCCTGAACGAGCCGCGCTATGCATCGCTTCCCAACATCATGAAAGCGAAGAAAAAGCCGCTGGACGAAAAAACTGCCGCCGATTACGGCGTCGACGTCACGCCGCGTCTGGCTGTGGTTTCGACCACGGAACCGGCCGCCCGTGCTGCTGGCATCATCGTTGGCTCGGTTGACGAGCTGGTCGCGAAACTCAAAGAAGTGGGGGCTATATAATGGCTGTTCTTCTTCTCGCAGAAGTCAATAACGGCGAACTGGCGATGGACGCCACCGCCAAGGCCGTGACGGCCGCCGCATCGCTGGGGGACATCACCGTTCTGTGCTGTGGCGCATCTGCCGCCGCTGCTGGCGACGCCGCCGCGAAAATCGACGGTGTGGCGAAAGTTTTGGTCGCCGAAGACGCGGCCCTGGGCCACCGCCTGGCGGAACCGACCGCCGCGCTGATCGTGTCGCTGGCCGGGGACTATTCGCACATCGTGGCCCCCGCCACGACCGACGCCAAAAACGTCATGCCGCGCGTCGCTGCGCTGTTGGACGTGATGGTGATTTCGGACGCCTCCGGTGTTGTCGACGCCGACACGTTCGAACGCCCGATCTATGCGGGGAACGCGGTTCAGACCGTGAAATCGTCGGATGCGACCAAGGTCATCACCTTCCGCACCTCGACCTTTGACGCCGCTGGCGAAGGCGGTTCTGCCGCTGTGGAAACCGTTTCGGCCGCTGCCGATCCGGCCCTGTCCTCCTGGGTCGAAGACAAGGTTGCCGCAAGCGATCGCCCCGAACTGACCTCGGCTGGCGTGGTTGTGTCCGGTGGTCGTGGCGTTGGCTCGGAAGAGGACTTTGCCCTGATCGAGAAACTGGCTGACAAACTGGGTGCCGCCGTTGGCGCATCCCGCGCCGCTGTCGACTCGGGTTATGCCCCGAACGACTGGCAGGTTGGTCAGACCGGCAAGGTGGTTGCACCGGACCTGTATGTTGCCGTCGGCATCTCGGGTGCCATTCAGCACCTGGCTGGTATGAAGGACAGCAAAGTCATCGTCGCCATCAACAAGGACGAAGAAGCGCCGATCTTCCAGGTCGCCGACTTCGGCCTGGTCGCCGATCTGTTCGACGCAGTGCCGGCCCTGACCGACGCGCTGTAAGCTCCACCGACACCCGGTGAAAAACACGAAAAGGCCCGCCATCACGGCGGGCCTTTTTGTTTGCCCCGGACCATGGCACCGGGGCAGGCGCCCCCTCACAGGTGGGGGCGCAGGATTTCTTCCAAAGCGTCAGCAACGCGTTCGTGCGCAATCGGTCCCAACATGCCCCGCGCGGCGGGTTCCTCCATGTCGGTGAACACCATGTCGCCATGGCCCGCGTCGATTTCTGCCCGACTGACTTCGACCTCGACCACGCCCGCCACAAAGGGGCGCAGCTCGTTGATCATCTCTTCGCCAACGAACAACGGGTCGGATCCGTCGATGGAACAGGACGCGCAGGTTTCCGGCGCATGATCCGCCATCCACAACAGGATGATCTTGCCGTCGATCTTGGAAATCAACGTCTTCATGCGCGCAACCCAGGCTTCCTTCAGCTCCTGTTCAACCATGGCGAATTTATCCGGGCTGGCCTGATGCAGCGTCGTCAAAAGATGACGCGTAAAGTTGAACTCGGTAAAATCCACCTCGCGATAGATGGTTTTCAGCAAATTTGCGGCCCGCAGAAACCGATCATTGCGGCGCGGATGCACGGCATAGAACCGGTTCGACATGTTCTGCGCACCGGTCAGTTGCACCACCGTCACGGCGGCATTGCTGGCGGCATCCAGAACGGATTGATCGTTCACGAACACATCAATCCCGGCATTCACACAGCCGAAATTTACGACCGTATGATCCAGCACCTCTTCGGTCATCGCAGCAAACGGTTTTGCAATGAATTTGCCGTATGTTTCGGTCCCCCCCAGGAAAGCAACATAAGGTTCCTCCAGCTTGCGCTTTGGACCACGGAACAAAAGTTTCGATTTGCCATATCTGCACGGATAATAGTCAAGGGCCCCTTCGCCCAAGTTCTCATAGGCCATATCCACCCACTCCATTTCATTTCACCCATGGGAGAGATTCGCAGCAAATCCTTGCCAAACAGCTAAATTTAAAATGTGTTCAGTTTCCTCAACGGCCCCTTAACCCTTGCACGCATGCCGCGCCGCCGCATACTGTGAACACAGCTTACGAAAGGGAAATCCATGGCTATCGAAACGGTCGGAGTTGTCGGCGCAGGACAGATGGGCAACGGTATCGCCCATGTTTTGGCGCTGGCGGGCTATCAGGTTCTGTTGACTGACATCAGCCAAGACAGCCTGGATGCGGCCGTGGCCAAAATCGGCAAGAACCTGGATCGCCAGGTCAGCCGCGACAAGATTTCCCAAGCAGAACGTGACACGGCGATGGGCTGTATTCGCACCACGCTGACACTGACCGACCTGGGCCCCAGCGACCTGATCATCGAAGCCGCCACCGAACGTGAAACGGTGAAACAGGCCATCTTCGAAGACCTGCTTCCGCATCTGAAACCGAATACGATCCTGACCTCGAACACGTCGTCGATTTCGATCACCCGGCTGGCGTCCCGCACGGACCGTCCGGAAAAATTCATGGGGTTTCACTTCATGAACCCGGTGCCGGTGATGCAGCTGGTCGAACTGATCCGCGGCATTGCCACCGATGCCGACACATACAAATCCTGCCTTGAGGTTGTTGAAAACCTCGGCAAGACCGCCGCCTCGGCCGAGGATTTTCCGGCCTTCATCGTCAACCGTATCCTGATGCCGATGATCAACGAAGCCGTCTATACGCTGTACGAAGGCGTGGGCAACGTGAACTCGATCGACCAGTCGCTGAAGTTGGGTGCGAACCACCCGATGGGGCCGCTGGAGCTGGCCGATTTCATTGGGCTGGACACCTGCCTGGCAATCATGAACGTGCTGCACGATGGGCTGGCGGATACAAAATACCGCCCCTGCCCGCTTTTGACGAAATACGTCGAGGCCGGGTGGCTGGGTCGCAAGACCGGGCGCGGGTTCTATGATTATCGGGGCGAAGTCCCTGTGCCGACCCGCTGATCCACGGGGCATCCGGCCAACTCTGGGTGCCAATCGGACAATAAAGCGTGCCGAAGGCACTCAATTTGGCGACGCATACTCCGGGTTGGCGACGCATACTCCGGGCGATTTGGTCAGGCGTTCTTGCCCAGGTCCAGCGTATGCTGTCGCAACCACGCCATGAAGCCGCGCGGATCGCTGTGCAACTGCTCCATCTGGGCATCTGTCAGCACGTCACCAACCACAGGGGCCTGCGGCTTGTTGCAGCTATAGACGATCTCGTGCAGCAGCAGCGCTTGGCGCAACGTCGCCGAAATCCGGTTCGCCATCTGATACCAGCGGCTGTTGGCCCCTGGAAAGAAAATCGGTACAACCTTGGCGCCTGAGCGGCGGATCAACTGAGCGGTGAACACGTTCCATTCACGTTCGACCGCAGGGCCAAACAGCATGTCCGACGACGACACGACACCCGAGGGGAACAGCGTGATGATCCCCCCCTCTTTCAGATGCGCCATGGCGCTTGCCCGCATCTCAACCATCTTTTTCTGCACATCCGCGTCGTGGGGAAACGGCACGGGAATCATATAGCTCGAGGCGACCTCGTCGATCCCATCCAGGACCGCGCGTGTCAGGATGCGATAGTCATCACGTCGCCCGCCAACCAGATCGGCCAGAATCATGCCATCAACCATGCCATGCGGGTGGTTTGCCACGACAACAACCGGGCCCTCGGCCGGGATGTTTTTCAACTGCTCGGCCGGGGTCAAAAGCGGTATGCCCATCACGTCCAAACAGGCCCGCCAGAACGCTTGCCCGACCGGGGCGCCCTGTTTCTCTAGCGACCGAACCATACGAACAATGGTCAGCTTACCCGTCAGCCATTCGACCACGCGAATGAAATTGGATTGGAACACATTGTCGAAACTGTTCGCATAGGTCAGGCTATCGCGGTCGTACTTGACCGATTGGCGCCCTTGGACGCCATTGCCAACCGTATTTTGCGTACTCTCAACCACGTTTCAGCCCGCCTTTCGACCGCTCTCAGATACCTTCGCCGAACTTGTCGGCCACCAATGCATCCAGCGCTTCCATCAGCTGGACGGCCTGGGGCCCCGACGTCTGAACGTCAATAGTCGTTCCCTTCGACGCTGCCAACATCAAAAGACCCATGATCGAATCCCCTTCAGCATCCAATCCATCCCTTTCGACCCGGGCGGCGGCATCATGCTGCTCGACCACCTCGACAAACTTGGCCGAGGCGCGTGCGTGCAGCCCCTTCTCGTTCACGATTTTCAGCGTGCGATTTTGCTCAGAGGTCATGAAATGTTACTCCTGCGGGCCGTCAATACAGTCAATATACTTGCGCCCGGCCTTCATGGCCGCCTCGGTGGCACGGGGCACGGACAAATGGCGGGACTTTGCCAGTTTCAACAACATCGGCAGGTTCGCGCCATACAGGATCTTGCGATCCTGCTTGCAACAGGCGGGCAAGGACAGGTTCGACGGGCTGCCGCCAAACATGTCGACTACGACCACGACTCCATCGCCCTGGTCCACCGCGCTTGCGGCTGCCGTGATCTCGTCCCGTTTGTCGGTCCGATTACATTCTGCCGTGGTGGAAATCGCGCGCACACGATCTTGTTTGCCGACAACATGTTCGACAGCGGCCAAGTATTCCCCGGCTAGCCCACCATGCGCGACGATCACGATGCCGATCAAGCGCTTACCCCGAATGCTTTGGTGTCAGACCAGCCTGAGCCGCCCGACGTTCCAGTTCCCGATGCCTAATTGACACCTGCCAGCCCGCCTGTGCAAGCGCATTCGCCAGCTTTTCTGCCAATGCGACCGACCTGTGTTGCCCGCCGGTACACCCAAACCCGATCGACAGGTGGCTTTTGCCTTCGTCACCGACGGCGGGCAGCAGGAATTCGACCAATCCGCTGACCCGTTCGAAATACTCATCGAACCGGGGGTCGGCAGCGACATAATCCGCGACCTCGGGCGACCGGCCATCCAGGGCCCGCAGCGACATTTCCCAATGTGGATTGCGCAGGAACCGCGCGTCGAACACCATATCCAGCCCCCGCGCAAGTCCACGCTTATAGCTGAAAGAATGCACCGACACCGCCAACATTTCACTGCCCGTACGCCCCATCCAGCGAAAGATTTCGTCCTTCAGCTCATGCGGCGACAGGTCGCTTGTATCAATCAGAACATCGGCGCGCGCGCGGACGGGCAGCAACAGTTCGACCTCGCGTTCGATCCCGTCTCCGGGTGCCTCGGCCGGAGCCAGAGGATGGCGTCGACGGGTTTCCGAATACCGGCGAATCAGCACATCACGCGAACTGTCCAAGTACAGAACCTCGACATCATAACGGGCACTTTCGGACAGGTGGTCGATCAGCTCAAGCAGGGCTGCGACCGAAAAATCGCGATTGCGCACGTCCACACCCAGCGCCAGGGGGTGTTCCAACGGCGCACCATCCAGCAGGCGGTCGACCAGCGACAGGGGCAGGTTATCGATAACCTCGAACCCCGTGTCCTCCAAAGCACGAATCGCCGTCGTGCGCCCGGCCCCCGAGGGGCCGGTGACCAGAACGACCTTTTGTCCTTCCGTCATAGGCTGTGCGTCCTTCATGCCGTGCGTCCACTTTTTACCAGATGCCATATGGCACTTGGGAAATGTGGGCCGTCAACCCGCCACAACAAGTCTACGGCGGTTCCCAAAAACGTGAGGCTTCTGTGTCGTGGCAAACGGTCGGGTTCCAGCTGGCCCATGTCGATGGCCAGATGGACCGGCGCCTGGGCGACATGGGGCACGCGGATCAACCCGACGCCGCGCGCTTCGATCACCCCGGCCTGGGTGGCTGGCGCGTGGGCGTAAAGGGCACCCCCGATCCGGCTCAGCCGCGTACGATCATCGGCGACCAGCACGCCACCCAATGCCATCAGTTGCAAGGCCAGCGCCGACTTGCCGCTGCCCGACGCACCAAGGATCACGACGGCCTTGTCGTCGAGCGCCACGGTGGTTGCATGAAGGATTTTGTCAGGCGCCTGAGCGCTCACACCGGCAGGCCCACGACAAAGCGCGCGCCCAGCGGTTCTGAGGTCACGTCGGCATCGGTCGGGCGAATATTCTCCGCCCAGATCACACCGCCATGCGCTTCGACAATCTGTTTCGAAATTGCCAGTCCAAGCCCCGAGTTGTTGCCAAACTGCGTTTCGGGTCGTTCAGAATAAAACCGGTTGAAGATCTTGGCCAGGGCTTCTTCGGGAATGCCCGGGCCGGTGTCTTCGACCACAACCAGAACCCGGTTCGCGCGGTAACGGGCCCAGACACGGATTGCATCGCCGTCTTCACAGAAGCTCAGTGCATTGGTGATCAGGTTCACGAACACCTGTGCCAGCCGCGCCTCCAGCCCTTGCAGGACGATGGGATCAGGCGGCAGGTCGGTAATGAAATCGACGCCCTTGTCAGAGGCCTCATTGCCCAAATATTCCGTCAGGTTGCGCAGCATCTTGAGGATATCGAAGCGTTCTTCTTCTTCCTTGACCAATTCGCTGTCCAGCCGCGAGGCATTGGAAATGTCGCTGACCAGACGGTCCAGGCGGCGCACATCATGGTCGATCACATCCAACAGCTTGTTGCGCTGTTCATCCTTGCGCGCCACGCGCAACGTGCCGATGGCAGATCGCAGACTGGCCAAGGGGTTCTTGATTTCATGCGCCACATCGGCGGCAAATTGTTCGTTCGCGTCGATCCGGTCATATAGCGCCGCCACCATGCCGCGCAGGGCGGTGGACAGACGGCCGATTTCGTCGGGCCGCCCGGTCAGATCGGGTATGCGTACCCGGCCTGGGTTCACCTTCTTGGCATTCTTGTCACGCCCCAATTCCGCCGCAGCGGCCAGGTCGGACAGCGGGTTTGCGATGGTCGAGGCCAAAACCAGGCTCAGCCCGATCGACACCAGGATCGCGATGACGAACATCTGCAACACCTGTTCGCGTTCGCTGCGCACCAACAGGTCCAGTTCGCCCGACGCGCTGGTGATCGCAACCACGCCCACGGGCGTGCCATTCAACATGATCGGTGTGGCGACGGAAAACACTGTGCTGCCGAGATCATCGACCCCGGTCGACACCTGCGTCGCACCGCCCATGGCACCGGACAAAAGGCTGCGGGCCTGATCTTCGGTATTCACTTGTGGCGCGGGTGCATCCCCCGTCGCGATGACCGACGAGATGCCTTCCCAACCCCGGTTCAGAAGGTCAGTGATGACAGTTGATCGCCCGTCCCGCTCCAACCCATCCACGGGGGGGGACACGGCACGGCCCTGGCCCATCGTGGTGGCCAGCAATGCTTCGCCCCGATCAAAGACAAAGACCTCAAGCCCGGTGGGCAGGTCTAGCCCGCCCAGCGTTGCCCCATAGTCAGGGTCGATCCCGGAGGCCTGCACGACTTCGAACACATCGGCGATCAACTGGGCTTCGGCGACAAGGCCGGTTTCGCGTTGAAACACCAGACTGTCGCGGAACGGGTTCAAGTACAGAACCCCGGCAACCAGAACAACCAGACCCAACAGGTTGAAGGTGATGATCTTGCGCGCCAGTGGGCTGCGGTTGATCGAAATCAGCCCGCGCCGCGCACGCCGATCGCGCAACTCGCTATCGACCGTGGCCAGGGGGGCCACCCAGTCTTCGCCCAGAACAACGTCTGAGCCAGATGAGGCCTTGGTATCTCGCACCGATTTGTCCAGCTTCCATCCCCGTTATTAGGGGTTATTCTTCGTTATATCTGTAACCGATCCCATACAGCGTCTCAATCGCCGAGAAATCGTTGTCGGCCGTGCGCATCTTTTTGCGCAGGCGTTTGATGTGGCTGTCGATGGTCCGGTCGTCGACATAGACCTGATCGTCATAGGCGACATCCATCAGCTGATCGCGGCTTTTGACAAACCCGGGCCGGGTGGCCAGCGCCTGCAACAGCAGGAATTCGGTGACGGTCAACGACACATCGTTGCCCTTCCAGCTTACCGCATGCCGCAGCGGGTCCATGCTCAGCTCGCCACGCACCATGACTTTGCTTTCTTCCACATCGCCCAGGTCGTCGGCGGCGATCACCTCCTGACGACGCAGCAGCGCGCGGATGCGTTCGACCAGCAGACGTTGGCTGAAAGGCTTTTTCACATAGTCGTCGGCGCCCATGCGCAGGCCCAGAACCTCGTCGATTTCATCATCTTTCGAGGTCAGGAAAATCACCGGCATGGTCGATGTCTTCTGTCGCACACGCTGCAACAAATCCATCCCGTCCATCCGGGGCATCTTGATGTCCAGCACGGCCATGTCCGGCAGGCGATTCTGGAACGCGTCCAGCGCGCTCTGCCCATCATTGTAAGTCTCAACTTCAAAGCCTTCGGCCTCAAGAGTCATCGAAACCGACGTCAGGATATTCCTGTCGTCGTCTACCAACGCGATCCTCGACATATGAGGGTTCCTTGTACTGCTCGTTATTGTCAATTTTTCAGTCATTGTTCCGGTTTAAAGACGGGGAATCAACAAAATACTGCGAATCAAGCCCCTGCTGCGTCCATTCAGCACCGCAATTGGGTAATTAATGGCTAATATGCCTCACATTTCGCTCCCATTGGTTGCGCAAACAAGCACTTGATACCGCTAACTGTGCGATTGCGACCTGTTATAATGGGAAATCGCCATGTTATAGCGGCGTCACTGCCCCTCGTTCACATGAGGGTCGGCGTGCGAGAATGGCCCTCGTACCATCATGTGGAATATTGCGCCGGCAAAGGACCAGGACCGGCGACGGGAGTTAATCAGATGACCAACGGACGCGTGAACCCGGCTTGCAGCCTGGAAGATCAAGGCATCACGGGGCTTGGCAATGTCTTTTACAACTATATGGAGCCAGCGCTGATCGAAGCCGCTTTGAAGCGTGGCGAAGGACATCTGGGCAACGGCGGGGCTTTCCTGGTTGAAACCGGCAAGCACACCGGCCGGTCGCCCAAGGACAAATTCGTGGTGAAAACCCGAGCCGTCGTTGACAGCATCTGGTGGGAAAACAACCCGCCTATGGAGCCGGAAAAGTTCGACGTTCTGTACGCCGACATGCTGGAGCACATGAAGGGGAAGGACTACTTCGTTCAGGACCTGTTTGGCGGTGCCGACCCGGCCCACCGTCTGGACGTGCGCATGGTCACGGAACTGGCTTGGCACAACCTGTTCATCCGCCACCTGCTGCGCCGCCCGACGCGCGATGAACTGGATGACTTCACCCCGGAATTCACCGTCATCAACTGCCCGACCTTCCTGGCAGATCCGGCCAAACACGGCTGCCGGTCGGAAACGGTCATTGCGCTGAACTTTGAAAAGAAGCTGATCTTGATCGGCGGCACCGAATACGCCGGCGAGAACAAGAAATCGGTCTTTTCGCTGTTGAACTACATCTTGCCCGAAGAAGGCATCATGCCGATGCACTGTTCGGCCAACCACGCGCCCGGCAACCCTGTCGATACCGCCATCTTCTTTGGCCTGTCGGGCACCGGCAAGACCACCCTGTCCGCCGACCCGTCGCGCGTGTTGATCGGCGATGATGAACATGGCTGGTCGGACCGCGGCACCTTCAACTTCGAAGGCGGTTGCTATGCCAAAACCATCGACCTTTCGGCCGAAGCGGAACCGGAAATTCATGCCACCACCCATAAATTCGGCACCGTGATCGAAAACATGGTCTGGGACGAAGAAACCAAGGTGCTGGATTTCAACGACGACAGCCTAACCGCCAACATGCGCTGCGCCTATCCGCTGGAATATATCTCGAATGCCTCGGACACCGCCCTGGGCGGCCACCCCAAGAACATCATCATGCTGACCTGTGATGCGTTCGGCGTGTTGCCTCCGATTGCCCGGCTGACCCCGGCGCAGGCGATGTACCACTTCTTGTCCGGCTTTACCTCGAAGGTGGCAGGCACCGAAAAGGGCGTGACGGAACCTGAACCCACCTTCTCGACCTGCTTTGGCGCGCCCTTCATGCCGCGCCGCCCGGAAGTCTATGGCAACCTGCTGCGCGACAAGATCGCCAAGCACGGTGCGACCTGCTGGCTGGTGAACACCGGCTGGACCGGCGGCGCCTATGGCACCGGATCGCGTATGCCGATTCGCGCCACCCGCGCATTGCTGTCCGCCGCACTGGACGGATCGCTGGCCGACGCGGAATTCCGCAAGGACGCGAACTTTGGCTTTGACGTTCCGGTCAAGGTCGAAGGCGTTGCCGACCTGTTGCTGGACCCGCGCCGCACCTGGGAAGACCACGATGTCTATGACGTACAGGCTGCGAAACTGGTCGACATGTTCGCCAAGAACTTCTCTCAGTACGAGGCCCACATCGACGACGATGTGCGCGCCATCGCGATCGGCTAGGGCCGCGCGACAGACAAATTGAAACGCCCCGGTGGAAACGCCGGGGCGTTTTACGTGCACGTCATCTTGCCGCCACCCTCACCGGATGGAGCAAATTGTCACCCTTCCCCCGACCACAGCAAACGCAGCCGCCCTGTCCGGCACGTTCTTTGCCGCCAATGCGCCCCGCGCCATCGCCGTTCTGAACGGCGCAAATGATGCGGCCCGTTAGCCCATCAGCCCGCGTCGCAACAGGTTCAGCCCGGCCAGGACCAGAACCACCAAGGTCACCCGCTTGAACGCTGCCTGGGGCATCCGGTCATGAAACCAACCGCCCACGACCATGCCCGCCAGCGCCGGTAGCAGCATCGCGGCAGACAGGGGCAGCGTCTGGGCATTGATCACCCCGGACCGCGTGTGCGCCACGACCAAGGCCACCGCTCCCAGCCCATACAACACCCCCTGCACCCGCATCTGCTCCGTCTTGGGCGTATGGATCGCCGTCAAATAGGCCACGGTGGGCGGGCCCCAAACTCCTGACATGCCGCCGAAAAACCCGGCAACAGCGGCGATCAGCCCCTCATCGCGGGTCCGGTTTTTCGGGTGCAATGTCGGCGTCCATCCGACCAGCTGCATGATCGAAAACCCAACCACGGGCACACCGATGATAATGAACAACGCCTGCTGCGACAACACATTCACCAGCTGCGCGCTGGCGCTGAGCGTGATCAGCAGCACGATCAAATAGACCCGAAAGGCAATGATCGCCTGCCAGGCCGCGCGCCAGCCCTGACGCAACGACTGGAACACGTTCGTCACCACCGTGGGCAGGATCAATGCCGCAAGTGCAACCTCGGCCGGTAAAACCGTCGCCAGGCCTGAGATCATCAGCATCGGCATACCAAAGCCCACGGCCCCCTTTACAAAGCCCGCAAGCAGGGTAAACCCGCCCGCTGCTGCCAGCACCCAAAGGGGCAGCTCCGCCAGTATCCCGCTCATATCATTTGCCTTTTTCGCACGTTGCCGGGAACCATACCTGAAACGGGTCAGCATCGCATCCAGAAACTTCGCTGCGTCACTTTCGTTCGCACGGGGCACCTTCGGTGTATTTTTATTGCGCTGCGACTGCGAAAGGATTATCACATCCCGGACCCTTACGAAGGAGCCGAATTCATGCCGCATGATGGACAGGAGATCCCCATGACCACCGCCCTGATGGACAATCTGACCACTCTGACCGGCGCGGCAGTCGCCCCGGTTGAAACCGTTTTTGAGGCCGCCAAAGCCAGCGTGCGCGCCATGGTGGTCGATGGCGATCGCGTATCGGGCACCAAATTGGAGGCGCACCAATCCGCCGCCCACGCCCTGTCCTGGCTGGCCACATACACCGAAAGCCTGCGCCAGATGCAGGCCTGGGCCATCCGCCTGTCGGCAGACGGAAAGTTCGGTGAAATGGAAGGCCTGATCCTGCAAATCGCCTTTGGCGAATACCTGGCCCAGATCCGCGGCGGCATGATGATGAGCCAGAACGAAATGGCCCGCCTGTCCGACATGGGCGTCGACGGTGCCGCGCTGGACACCGATGCGATCAACACGCTGATTGCACAGGCAAACACCCCCGCAGCCCGCGCCCGTCTGGTCGAACTGATGCAAGGCAACGCAGGCTACGCAACTTTCGGTGCCACCGGTCTGGGCGACGAGCTGGAAATGATCCGCGAACAGTTCCGCCGCTTTTCGGATGAAAAGGTCGCGCCCTTTGCCCATGACTGGCACCTGAAAGATGAATTCATTCCGATGGAGATCATCGAGGAACTGGCCGAAATGGGCGTCTTTGGCCTGACCATCCCCGAAGAATACGGCGGCTTTGGCATGTCTAAGGCTTCGATGGTCGTCGTCTCGGAAGAACTGTCGCGTGGCTATATCGGTGTCGGATCATTGGGCACCCGGTCCGAAATCGCTGCCGAACTGATCCTGGCCGGGGGTACGGACGCGCAAAAGGAAAACTGGCTGCCGAAACTGTCGTCCGCCGAAATCCTGCCAACCGCCGTGTTCACCGAACCCAACACCGGGTCGGATCTTGGGTCACTGCGCACCCGCGCCGTGAAGACCGCCGATGGGGATTATGAGGTGACTGGCAACAAGACCTGGATCACCCACGCCGCCCGCACCCACATCATGACCCTGCTGGCGCGCACCGATCCCGACAGCACCGATCACCGTGGATTGTCGATGTTCCTGGCCGAAAAAACGCCGGGCGACGATGCCAACCCCTTCCCGACTGACGGCATGACAGGGGGCGAAATCGAAGTGCTGGGCTATCGCGGCATGAAGGAATACGAACTGGCGTTCGATGGCTTCAAGGTCAAAGGCGACAACCTGTTGGGCGGCGCAGAAGGTCAGGGTTTCAAACAGCTGATGAAGACATTCGAAGCCGCCCGCATCCAGACCGCGGCCCGCGCCATTGGCGTGGCACAAAACGCGCTGGAGGTCGGCATGCAATACGCCGAGGACCGCAAGCAGTTTGGCAAGTCGTTGATCAACTTCCCCCGCGTCGGTGGCAAGCTGGCGATGATGGCCGTGGAAATCATGGTGGCGCGTCAGCTGACGTATTACGCCGCCTGGGAAAAGGACCACGACCAGCGTTGCGACCTTGAGGCCGGCATGGCGAAGCTGCTGGGGGCCCGCGTCGCCTGGGCCTGCGCCGACAACGCATTGCAAATCCACGGCGGCAACGGTTTCGCGCTGGAATACCAGATCAGCCGCATCCTGTGCGACGCGCGTATCCTGAACATCTTTGAAGGCGCCGCCGAGATCCAGGCACAGGTCATCGCCCGCCGCCTGCTGGGCTGATCGGGCCACATCTGAACCTGAACAAGCCCCCTGTCCCGCAGGGGGGCTTGTTTGTTTCGCACTTGCAGCATAGCCTTCTAGCAACTGCTCCCGCAGATTGCGTCCACGGAGGCCGCCATGACGACAACCAAGACCCGTTTGAACGCCAATGACTGGCTACAGTCAGGGTTTGACGCATTGGTCGAACAGGGTCCTCAGGCGCTGAAGGCTGAACCGCTGGCGCGCCGCGTCGGTGTCACCAAAGGGTCGTTCTACTGGCACTTTCACGACCTGCCGGACTTTCACGACCGTCTGCTGGCCAAATGGGAGGAACGCACCCTACTGGCCTTGGCCGCAACCGGCACGGACGATCCCGACCCGGTGCAACGGCTGGAACATCTGGGCGCGCTGAACAGCGAAGACGCCGCCGAACAGGCCATCCGCGCCTGGGCGCAGGACAACCCCGCCGTGGCCGAAGTCGTCGCCCGCGTCGACGGGCACCGGCGCAACATGCTGTCGGTCACATTGGACGAACTGGGTCTGACCAACCCCGACTTTGCCCGCATTGTGCAGGGCGCGCATATGGGCCTGGCCACGTTGTCGGCCGCCGATGGGGCCGACAATTTTGGCGCCATGTCGACGCTTTTGGCCGCCCTTCTGGCCCTGCGCGACGCATGACACGCGCAACTGCGCTGTTGCTGTCCCTGATCGGGTTGGCGGCTTGCCAGGGGGACGAGACGATCTCGGGCTATGCCCTGTCTGACGCAGAATGGATGCTGGTGGACATGGGGGGAACCCCTTTCGCCGCCCGTGCCACGATCACTTTTCCTCAGCAAGGCAAGATCGTGGGCCAAGCCCCTTGCAACCGCTATGTCGCCGATCAAACGGCGCCCTATCCCTGGTTCGAAGCCGGGCCAATTGGCGCGACGAAAATGGCCTGCCCCGACCAGGCCGCCGAAGTCGATTTCTTCGCGGGCCTGATGCGCGTCACCCTGGCCGAAGTGTCCGGCGACACGTTGATCCTGTCGACCGAGGGCGGGTTCGAAATGCTGTTTCGCGCGCTGCCCTAAGCCGGCATTGCTTAGGCCAACACCCGGCTGATCCGCGCATGGCATTCGCCACTTTCCGCCGCCCAGCTGAACCTGTCCTGAAACACCTCGCACGCAAAGGCGGCCATCGCGCACAACTCGGCAAATGGCTTTATTGTCCAGCCTCCCGCTTCAGTCGATCAACCAGACGCGCCCGCGCTTCGGGCAGTGGTTTGCCATGCAGACTGTGCGCCAGGCGGTTCACCAGAAAATGCCCCGTTGTCAGAAGCCCCTGTAAAACACCGGTCAGATCCCCCGTGCCTACGCCCAACAGCTCAGGGGGCAAGGGCAACAAACGATCGGCCCAGTCACCCGCACCTTCCGCGCTGACCGCACGGCCGGTTTTGGGCGACACAAAGACAAGATCTTCGACATCACCCGTCACGGCACATGAGGTCAGATCCAGGCCGAACCCCAGCTCCTCGAGCAAGGCCAGTTCCCATTTCAGATAGGCCAGCGGCCAGGCCTGGTTCGTCGCCAGCAGGTCCAACATAGATTGCGTGCGCTGATACAGCACCGGATGCGGTTCGCGTTCGGGCAAGGCAAAAACCAGAAGGGAGCAGATCGCGTTCAGCCCGGCCAGCGCAGTGCGATCCGACAAAACCGCCGCGCGGCTTTTTATTGGTTCAACAGTGAAGGCACCCATGTGCTCTTCGAGCCGCGCGCGCCAGGCGACGTCCAGCTGCGCGCCGGGTTGCAGGATTGGCGCGATCTTGCGGCTGACACCGCCGCGCACCATGCCCGCGTGACGGCCATGTTCGGCCGTAAAGACCTCGACAATCGTCGAGGTTTCGCCATGCTTGCGCACAGACAACAAGGCACCCTGATCTCGCCACTCCATTGGATTACTGTGCCCGGTCCACAGGTGGGGTCAAGGGGTGTTGGCCCGACGCGGGCTCAATCGCAAAGACCCGGTTCGTCCAACAGATGACGTCCCTGCCGGTCTTCGACTTCGATCACCCACAGATCGGGATCAAAGCTGCGTTGACGGGCCAGGGCCTCGTCCACGCCGCGTTCTTCGCCTTCGCATAGAACCACCCAGGTGCGGTCGCCAGTCATCAAATCGAAACTGCGTTGATAGGCAACCGCATTGCCATTCAGCGTGTTCAGCTTGACCAGAACGGCCCCCGCCGTGACGTCGCCCTTTTTGACGACAAAGGCCGGGATGTCCTGCAAGCGCAACCGCGTCAGATAGGCCGAAACCCAGACATCCGCGGTCAGGCGGCTCACGTATTGCCGTCCTTGAAATCCAGACCCATTTCGGAATAGCGCTCTTTTTCTTCCAGCCAGTTCGGCCGCACCTTCACCTGCAAGAACAAGTGGACCTTGCGGCCCAGGAATTCCTCCATTTCGGCGCGGGCGGATTGGCCGACGGCCTTGATCGTCTCGCCTTTCTTGCCCAGCACGATGCCCTTGTGGCCGTCACGCATGACATAGATCAGCTGATCAATCCGGGCTGATCCATCCTTGCGGTCCTCCCAGGTCTCGGTTTCGACCGTCAACTGATAGGGCAATTCCTGGTGCAGGCGCAGGGTCAGTTTCTCGCGGGTGATTTCGGCGGCGATCATGCGCAAGGGCAGATCGGCGATCTGGTCCTCGGGGTACAGCCACGGGCCTTCGGGCAACTGAGCCGCCAGCCATTCGCGCAGCGCGGGCACTCCGTGGCCTTTTTCGGCCGAGATCATGAAGGTTTCGACGAATTCGTACCGTTCGTTCAGTTCCTTTGCCAGAACCAGCAGGCCTTCGGATTGCACCCGGTCGATCTTGTTGATCGCCAGCGCGACCTTGCGGCCTTTGCCGATCTCGCCCAGCCCCTCAAGGATGCGTTTCACGCCTTCGGTGATGCCGCGATGTGCCTCGACCATCAGAACGACCACGTCGGCGTCCGCCGCACCGCCCCAGGCCGCCGCCACCATGGCGCGGTCCAGACGGCGTTTGGGCTGAAACAGGCCGGGCGTGTCGACGAATACGATCTGGCTGTCGCCTTCGAGCGCCACGCCGCGAATGCGTGCGCGGGTGGTCTGCACCTTGTGGGTGACGATCGACACCTTGGCGCCCACCATCAGGTTGGTCAGGGTGGATTTACCGGCGTTCGGTTCTCCGATCAGGGCGACAAAGCCCGCGCGTGTGGTCATGTTCTGTCCTCCAGCGCACTCAACAGCGCCTTTGCAGCCGACTGTTCAGCCGCGCGTTTCGAATTTGCCGTGGCCTGTGCCGTCTGCCCGTTGGACAGCTGCGCCTCGATGGTGAAGATGGGCGCATGATCGGGGCCTTCGCGGCCCGTTTCGACGTATTTCGGCGGCGCCAGCTTACGCCCCTGCGCCCATTCCTGCAAAGCGGTCTTGGGGTCGCGGGCGTCCGTTTCGACATTGGCGATCCGTGTGCCCCATAGCCGCACGATCATGTTGCGCGCCACAGTGAACCCCGCGTCCAGATAGACGGCGGCAATCACCGCCTCCATCGCGTCGCCCAACAGCGCCTGTTTGCGCCGCCCGCCGGTCATCATTTCAGAGCGTCCCAGTTTCAGCACATCGCCAAGCGCAACCTCGCGCGCCACATCGGCGCAGGCTTCCTTGCGCACCAGCGCATTGAACCTTGGCGCAATCGTGCCTTCGGGCGCATTGGGGTCATCGGTCAACAGCTTTTCGGCCATGACCAGACCCAGCACACGGTCGCCCAGAAACTCAAGCCGCTGGTTGTCGGGCCGGGTGGTCGAACTGATCGACCCATGCGTCAACGCGCGGTTCAACAGCTCGGGCTGGGCAAAGGTATGGCCGATACGGCCTTCGAAGGCCTTGAGATCTGCTGACAGCTTCAATTGATCGCCTTAAAGAACCGATCCGCACGCCAGGTCCAGAAATAGACCAGACGTTTACCGGCCGCTGAAAACATCACGCGATCGGCGCGGCCCAACAGGTATTCGGCGGGCACCATGCCCACACCGCCTGCGCGTTGGGACACACGGCTGTCGGTGGAATTGTCGCGGTTGTCACCCATGAAGAAATAGTGGCCCTCGGGCACGGTAAACACGTTTGTGTTGTCCAGCGGATTGTTGTCCCGCGCGTTCAGAATCATGTGTTCGACGCCATTGGGCAGCGTTTCAATGAAACGGTCCTTTTCGCAAACCGCCCCCTGACCAACCGGGCTGTTGGCGCATTGAGGAATGGTGCCAAACCGTCCCTGGCTTTCCTTGATTTCTTCGAAAGCCCCGGCGGGCACCTGTGGCGCGGCTTCGCCGTTGATAAACAGAATGCCGTCTGTCACCTGGACCTTGTCACCCGGCAGACCGATCAGACGTTTGACATAGTCGGTGTTCAAGGTCGGGTGGCGGAACACCACCACATCCCCGCGTTCGGGTTCCGACGCGAAAATCCGGCCTGAAAACGGGCACGCCGCAAAGGGGCAGGAATAGGCGGAATAGCCATAGGCCATTTTGTTCACGAACAGAAAATCACCAATCAACAGCGTGTCTTTCATCGACCCGGTCGGGATCCAGAACGGTTGAAACAGCAGCGTGCGGAAGGCACCTGCGATGACCAGCGCCCAGAGCACCGTTTTAACGGTTTCCAGAATGCCTTCTTCTTTCTTTTCAGCCATGTTCTGTCCTGCCTGTTGGAGCGTTGGGGGCTATGTGGGCGGCTATCGGGTGGGAGTCAAGTCGAGGTCAGCCCACAGGTGGGTCATGGGCGCGCCAAGGGGCGGGTCAAGGGGTGGGCTTCGATCACCACAAAGGCCTGCGCCCAGGGGTGATCATCGGTCAACGTGACGTGAATGATCGCCTCGTGCCCTTCCGGGGTCATGTCGGCCAGACGTTCGGCGGCCCAGCCTGTGACCTCCATCACGGGTTGGCCAGTCTCAAGGTTCGACACGGCCATATCGCGCCAGCTGATCCCCATGCGCAGCCCGGTGCCCAGCGCCTTGGAGCACGCTTCTTTTGCAGCCCAGCGTTTGGCATAGGTTCCGGCCACATCCTTGCGCCGTTCCGCCTTGCGCTGTTCGGTCTCGGTGAACACGCGATTGCGGAACCGATCACCAAACCGCTCCAGTGTCGCTGCAATCCGGTCGATATTGGCCAGATCGGTGCCGATGCCCAGGATCAAGACCCTTCTCCCAATTTCGCAGTCAGCACCTTCAGGCTGGCAAAGCCGAAGAACCCAGCAAAGACCAGTTCGAACCCGCGGCGCAGACGGGTGTAAACGGACACCACACCGGGGGTAGAAAACAGCACGGCATAGCCCAGAAAGATCAGGATCGAGCCGCTGTAGAGGAAACCAAACAGGCCAAACACCTGCGCGGCCCCTGCCCCCGCGGGCAGCACCAGCGCATAGATCGACGCCCAGCTGAGGATCGCTTTGGGGTTGGTCAGGTGGATCATCGCCCCTTTGGAAAACACCTTGCGCGCGCGGCCACCATGGGCGCGGCCCTTTGCCGGATCATGCGACGACAAGGCGGACCGCAGCGATTTCACTGCCAGGAACAACAGATAGGCCGCGCCGCAGTAGCGCAGGATTTCAAACATCCAGACATTGGCCAGCATCACGGCGCTCATCCCAGCGGCGGCGGCCAGGCCCCAACAGGCGGACCCGAACAGGATGCCCAGCGAAAACACCAACCCCGCCCGCCGCCCATGGGTCATGGAGGTGCCCGCGATGGACAGGGTGGCGGGGCCGGGGCTGCCCCCAGCCATGATCCAGGCGACCCAAAGTACAATCCATTCGATCCCGATCATGCGCTTACACCTCGACCACGACAGTGCCCAGTTTCTGGCCTGCCTCGACCATCTCATGCGCTTTGGCCATGTCGGCCAGCGCACCGCCAGGCACGACGGCATGGGACAGGGCCCCGGCCTCAAGCCATTTGGTCAGCTGCGCTTCGCCCACCCGCCGCGTGGCGGCGTCCAGCTGATAAACAATCAGCATATGCAGCGTGATGTTTTTGAACATGAACGGATAAAAGTTCAGCGCCGGATCGCGCACTGCCGCCGAGGCATAGGCCGCAATCACCCCGCCCGGTTTGATCAGCGGTAGGGATGCCGCCTGGTTCGCTCCGAAATCAACATCAACGATCCGGTCGACACCCGCCCCATCGGTCAGGTCCATGACCGCGTCGACAACATCCGTTTCGCGGTAGTTCACCCAATCTTCCGCCCCCGCATGGGCGGCCTTTTGTGGCGAACTGACCGTGGTGATGACGCGCGCGCCACCCAGTGCGGCCATCTGGCAGGCATAGCGCCCGACCGTGCCCGCCCCGCCCGTGACCAGCACGGTTTTGCCGTCAATCGGCCCGTCGCGATACAGCGCGTACCAGGCCGTCATGGCCGGGATGCCGAAACAGGCCCCCTCAGCGAAACTGGTGGTCTCGGGCAGGCGCACCGCATGTTCGGAGGGGATCGCCAACAGCTCGGCCGCCGTGCCAAAGGCGCGCTGCCACTGGGCGTTCCAGATCCAGACGCGTTCGCCAATGCGGGCCGTATCCACGCCCACACCCACCGCTTCGATCACACCCGCACCGTCGGAATGGGGAATGATCCGGGGAAACGGCATTTCGGTCGCCACGGACACGCCGCCGCGCGATTTCACATCCGAGGGGTTCACGCCCGTTGCATGGATACGCACCAAAACCTCGCCGATGGCCGGGGTCGGATCGGGCAGATCGCCGATGGTCAACACATCTGCGGCAGGGCCGAACCGTTCGTAATAGGCTGCTTTCATGACATCATCCTTTTGTCATTCCGCACCACTGTTCGGTGCCTGTTTGGGCTGATGACTTCTGTAGCCAAACATCAGGAAAAACCGGTTCAGCACCAGCGACACAAGCAAGAAAAACACCATTGAGCCCACAATCAGCATGGGCGGCATCATGGACATGACCTGAGACAGCCCCGGGGTCAGCTGTACCATCACGTATTCCGTGGCAATTGTGATGACCGCCACAACGACGGTCATGACACGGGCAACGGCCCATGCCTGTTTGTTGGTCAAAATCGGATCACCCGCCTGGGCACGTTTCTGTCCTTCGCGCATGGCGGCCATCATTGTGGGCAGAACCGACCCCAGCCCCGAGGGCAGCGACACGGACGCACCGGCCTGTAACGCCAAGCCAAGTAATACGAGCGCAAGGGTGACGGTGACATAGGTCACTGCAAAACGCTTGAGGTTGACCAATTGGTTCACGCCCGCACCTCATCCATCAAGCGGCGCATCTCGGCAATCGCCGGGGTGAGGCCGCGAAAAATGGCCTCGCCGATCAGAAAATGGCCGATGTTCAGCTCCATGACTTCGGGGAAGGCCGCAACGGGGGCGACCGTGTCATAGGTCAGACCGTGGCCCGCGTGGACCTCCATGCCCAGCGAATGGGCATAGGCGGACATGTCGCGCAGGCGGTCCAGTTCGGCGTCACGCTTGTCAAATTCACCTTCGGCATGGAAGTCGCAATAGGCACCTGTGTGCAACTCGATCACGGCGGCACCAATGCGCGCGGCGGCTTCGATTTGGGGCTGGTCGGCGGCAATGAAGATTGACACACGACAGCCCGCATCGCGCAGGGGCGCAATGAAATGGGCCAGGCGGTTTTCTTGGCGCGCCACGTCCAGACCACCTTCGGTCGTCACCTCTTCGCGCTTTTCAGGCACGATGCAAACCGCGTGCGGCTTGTGACGCAGGGCAATCGCCTGCATTTCATCCGTCGCGGCCATTTCGAAGTTCAGCGGCACGCCCAGCGCCTCCATCAACCCGTCGATGTCGGCGTCCCCAATATGGCGGCGATCTTCGCGCAGGTGGGCAGTGATGCCGTCCGCCCCGGCCTGTTCGGCCAGTTTCGCGGCGCGCACCGGGTCCGGATAGGCGCCTCCGCGCGCATTTCGCACGGTGGCCACATGGTCGATATTCACGCCCAACCGCAGGGTCCCAAGGTATTCAGTCATCTCTCGCGCCTCCAAAAAACGAAGTGTTGAGCGAATCCGTAGCCGATTTATTCGCCCGCGTCAGCCTCTGTGGCCCGAACGGCCATGCGTTTTTCGTACCGTTCCTTCAGCTTCTTGATACGGCGGCGCTGATAGGCATGGATGACAGGGCGCGACAGACCATAGGCGATCATGCCACTGGCAATGCCGGGAATAAGCCCGCCAACCAGATAAGGCAGAAATACCCGGTGAAAGAACCGATGCAACCCGGCCCAGTGGGCCACATCATCGGTGAACATCGCTTTGATATTGTGCCACAAATCGCCCATCGCAAGGGCAAAGGCATCTATGATCTGGGGCAGGTGCATATCCACCGGCAGCTGCATGAAACGGCTGCCCAGCGAGATCGAAATTTCAGCGATCAGCGGAAAGGTCAGGGGGTTCCCAAAGAACGTGGCCAGCAGCGCCGCCAACAGATTTCCACGGATGAAAAAGGCGACGATGCCCGCTGTCAGAAAATGCAGTCCAAAGAAGGGCGTGAAACAGGAAAACACCCCGGCCGCAATGCCGCGACTGATGCGGTGGGGCGGGTCAGGCAGACGGCGTACCCGGTGGATCGCGTACCCGGCAGCACGATACCAACCACCGCGCGGATAAAAGAATTCCGCCACGATGCGCAGATACGAGCGCGGGTTACGTTTGAACAAATCCCAGCCCCCCTTTGGCCTGTCAGATCATGGCTTTCGCGAAAGGTCCCGATGGCGCCGGATCGACGCCACGTCGCTGTCTGCTTCGAGCACCAGCATAACGGCATGTAAGTGTTCAATATCCCGTAAATCAATGTCCGCGATCAAACGGAAAAAATCCTGCTTACGGTCCAGGAACCGCATATCCGAGATATTGGCTTGCAGTTCACCGATCAGCGTACAGATCCGCCCCATCACGCCCGCATCATTGGCAATGGTCATATCCAGGCTGACCGTGTGCACCGCCGGGTGGTTGCCGGAATGCCATTGCAGGTCGACCCAGCGGTTGCTGTCGTCAGACAGCTCCTCCAGCACCTGACAATCAATGGTGTGAATCATCACACCCTTGCCGCGATAGGTGATGCCGACGATGCGTTCGCCCGGCACTGGTTGGCAGCATTTGGCACGCTCAAACGTCTGGCCCGGCTCCAACCCGACAATGGCGGCGGCAACGTCGATCTCATCTTCGACCGACACGGCCTCAGGATACAGGGTGGCCACCACGTCACGCGCGGTCAACTCGGCGCTGCCAAGGCGGGCCAGCAATTCGTCGGTGCCGTCCAGTCGCAGCTGTTTTGCCGCGGTTTTCAGAGCCTTGTCCGTGGCCTTGCGGTCCACATGTTCGAACGCCACGCGGGCCAGCTCGCGCCCCAGTTTGACGAACCGTTCGCGGTCTTCTTCGCGCAGACGGCGGCGAATGGCGGCCTTGGCGCGGCCTGTGACGACAATGTCGATCCAGGTGGCCTGAGGCGACTGCCCCTCGGCGGTCATGATATCGACCGACTGGCCGTTCTTGATCCGTGTCCACAGCGGCACGCGGATGCCGTCGACCTTGGCCCCCACGCAACTGTCACCAATCCGCGTGTGGATCGCATAGGCGAAATCCAGCGGCGTCGCGCCACGCGGCAGTTTCACGACCTCGCCCTTGGGGGTGAAACAGAACACCTGGTCCGAATACATCTCGAGCTTCACGTGCTCCAGGAATTCGTCGTGGTCATCGGCCGCTTCGAACCGTTCGGTCAGGCCTGCAATCCACTTGGCGGGATCGACGGCAAAGGGGTTTTCGACCCGCACACCATCCTTGTAAGACCAATGCGCGGCCACGCCGGCTTCGGCGACATCATGCATCTGACGGGTGCGGATCTGGACCTCGACCCGCTTGCCGTCACGCCCCGACACAGTGGTGTGGATCGACCGGTATCCGTTCGATTTCGGTTGGCTGATATAGTCCTTGAAGCGACCCGGCACCGCGCGCCACCGCTGGTGAATCGCGCCCAGAACCCGGTAACAGTCGGCCTCGTTGGCAGTGATGACGCGGAACCCATAGGTGTCGGACAGGCGCGAAAAGCTCTGATCCTTTTCCTGCATCTTGCGCCAGATCGAATAGGGCTTTTTCGCGCGGCCAAACACCTGTGCCTCGATCCCGGCCTTAGCCAGTTCGCTGCGAATATCGCGCGTGATCTTCTGGATCACATCGCCGCTTTCTTTCTGCAACCGCAGGAACCGGCGAATGATCGAACTGCGCCCTTCGGGATTGAGCACGTGAAAGGCCAGATCTTCCAGCTCTTCGCGCATCCATTGCATGCCCATGCGCCCGGCCAGCGGCGCATAGATATCCATCGTCTCGCGCGATTTCTGCGCCTGTTTGTCGGGGCGCATGGCGCGGATCGTGCGCATGTTGTGCAGACGGTCGGCCAGCTTGACCAGGATCACCCGCATGTCTTTGGACATGGCCATGAACAGCTTGCGAAAGTTTTCCGCCTGTTTCGTTTCCGACGACGACAGTTGCAGGTTGGTCAGCTTGGTAACGCCATCGACCAGCTCGGCGACCTCGCTTGAAAACAACTGGGCCACCTCGGAATAGGTGGAGTTCGTGTCTTCGATCGTGTCGTGCAACAGAGCGGTGATGATGGTCGCATCATCCAGCTGCTGTTCGGCCAGGATTTGGGCAACCGCAACGGGATGTGTGAAATAAGGTTCCCCGGAATGACGATACTGACCGCTGTGCATCTCCTTTCCATACTGAAAGGCCTGCCGGATCAGATCGCTGTTCGACTTGGGGTTATAGGCGCGGACCTGGGCGACCAGTTCTTCAGGGTCGAGTGTGTCGCTCATCAGGTCCGCCAATTACAGGGGCTTGAGGCCCTCAGCCCTGCCCTTGCGCTTCCATCAGCGCACGCAGAAGTTTTTCTTCGGACATGTCGTCCTCGACCGGTTTGTCGGCAGCTTCGGCACCCATCAACAGGGCCATGCTGTCTTCTTCCGGCTCATCGACCTCGATCTGGGTCTGGTGGCTTTCGATCATGCGCTCGCGCAGCTCGTCCGCGGTCTGGGTCTCGTCCGCGATTTCACGCAGCGACACGACCGGGTTTTTGTCATTGTCGCGATCAACCGTGACAGCGGCACCAGCCGCAATCTCACGGGCGCGGTGCGCCGCCAGCATCACCAGTTCAAACCGGTTCGGGACTTTGTCAACGCAATCTTCAACCGTCACGCGGGCCATGGTAAGCTCCATTCCTAGCAAGCGAATGTGAAACGCCTATTTAGGGGCTGGGTATGATGATGACAAGCGGATTCAGCCCCGCACCCCCCCTTCAAAGCGGCACAATGTCGGTTTTCTGACCCTCAGGCAGGGCCTGAAGCATCTGTTCGACGGTCTGACCCAGTACCGGGTGGCGCCAGTCAGGCGCAATATCGGCCAGGGGAATCAGCACGAAACCACGATCCTGAAGGCGCGGATGTGGCAGAATCAGGCTCGCTGGCGCACGCTGCGTCTGCGCCTCAAGCGGCAGGTCTTTCCAGGCCGTGAAGGTCTCGGGATCGGGCAACACCCGGTCCTCATAGGCGATCAGATCCAGGTCCAACGTACGTGCGCCCCAGCGCGCATCACGCTTGCGTTCAAACGCGGTCTCGATTTCGTGAAGCCGTGCAAGCAGGACTTCAGGCGTCAAATGCGTTACAACAACTGCGGCGGCATTCACAAAGTCCGGCCCGGCCCCCGCTGGGAAACAGGGCGTGCGATAGAACCGGCTTTGGGCAGTCACCTGGATGTCATCACCGGCCAGCGCACTTAAGGCGAGTGCCAGGGTTTCGCCAGGCCCACCATGGGTAGACGCCACGTTTCCGCCCAGCGCAATAAGCGCGAAATTGCCGTGTTTCGGGGTGCAAGAGGGTTGCGGCACGATTTTTTATCCCTAAATTGTCTGCACCTTCGTCGGCGTATTGTTCATCCCCTTACCACTCACGAGCTTGTTCGACGAAAACATTCGGAAGGAATAATTATGTTCTATAAGGACGAACGGCTGGCGCTGTTCATCGATGGGTCAAACCTGTATGCGGCGGCCAAGTCGCTGGGCTTTGATATCGACTACAAACTGCTTCGACATGAGTTCATGCGTCGTGGCAAACTTCTGCGCGCCTTCTACTATACGGCGCTGCTTGAGAATGACGACTATTCACCGATCCGTCCGCTGGTCGACTGGCTGCACTATAACGGCTTCTCGATGGTGACCAAACCGGCCAAGGAATACACCGATTCCATGGGCCGGCGTAAGGTCAAAGGCAACATGGACATCGAACTGGCGGTCGATGCGCTGGAACTGGCTCCACATATCGACCACATCGTGCTGTTCTCGGGTGATGGCGATTTTCGTCCGCTGGTGGCAGCCCTGCAACGCAAAGGCGTGCGCGTCTCGGTCGTTTCCACGATCCGGTCGCAACCGCCGATGATCGCCGACGATCTGCGCCGCCAGGCCGACAATTTCATCGAGCTGGAAGAGCTGAAAGACGTGATCGGACGTCCGCCGCGCGACCCGCGCGAATTCGAACGCCCCGAAGAGGGTGACGAAGACTGACCAAGTCGAAACCAAGCCGGGGAACCACTCTCCCCGGCTTGTTTTTTGTGCGGGCATGGCGCATCTCTTTTGCGAACGGATGAAAGACCCTGCCATGACCAAGCCCCCCCTGACCCTGCACCTGGCCGCCCCGCGCGGGTTCTGCGCCGGTGTTGATCGCGCCATCAAGATCGTCGAAATGGCGATCGCGAAATGGGGCGCGCCGATCTATGTGCGTCACGAGATCGTCCACAACAAATTCGTCGTGGACGGGCTGCGGGCCAAGGGCGCGGTGTTTGTCGAAGACCTGGGCGACTGTCCAGACGACCGCCCGGTGATCTTTTCAGCCCACGGCGTGGCGAAATCTGTACCCGCCGAGGCCGCGCGACGCGACATGGTCTACATCGACGCGACCTGCCCGCTGGTGTCCAAGGTTCACATCGAAGCTGAACGCCATTCCGAAGCCGGGCTGCAAATGGTCATGATCGGCCATGCAGGCCACCCGGAAACCGTCGGCACCATGGGGCAGTTGCCCGATGGCGAAGTGCTGTTGGTCGAAACGCCCGAAGACGTCGCCACGATCACGCCGCGCGATCCTAAACAGCTGGCCTATATCACCCAGACAACCCTGTCGGTGGATGATACGGCGGGCATCGTTGCCGCGCTGAAGGCCCGATTTCCGACCATCATCGGCCCTCACAAAGAAGACATCTGTTACGCCACCACCAACCGGCAAGAGGCGGTGAAAGCGGTCGCGCCCATGGTGGACGCGCTGCTGGTCATCGGCGCGCCAAACTCGTCAAATTCGCGCCGCCTGGTCGAGGTCGCCTCGGCGGCTGGATGCAAGTATTCGATGCTGGTGCAGCGGGCGCCGGACATCGACTGGCGCGCCATCGAAGGCGTAACATCCGTTGGTCTGACCGCTGGGGCGTCGGCACCGCAGGTTCTGGTCGACGAAGTCATCGAGGCCTTCCGCGCCCGGTACGATGTGACGGTCGATCTGGTTGAAACCGCACAGGAAAACATCGAATTCAAAGTGCCCCGCGTATTGCGTGAACCGGCCTGATCCACCCAGCTATTCCGCTGGCCTGATCCACTGGCCTGATCCACTGGCCTCCTGATGAAAACCTGACAAAACGCTCAGGTCATTCGATGGCCTCACGACGTTCGTCCCGGTCCCGGACCCTGGGGGCTGGCGCCCCTATGGATCCAGGGACAGGGGCAGCGCCGCGCTTTGCGCGGCGCTGCCCCCTCGCGACCTCAAAGGAGGGCCCTTGCGCAAGCAAGTGCCTGACGTGAGGGCGCAACTCTTTACAATCCTGCCTCTCTCCTGTCCCATGCCCCATCAAAAACGAGGCCCCCATGTCCCCCGAATTTCTACTGACCGCCCTTGTCGTCGTGCTCGCCCCGGGCACGGGCGTGATCTATACGCTTGCCACCGGCCTGACCCTTGGCAAACGCGCCGCCATCGCCGCCGCGTTCGGCTGCACTCTGGGCATTGTGCCCGCAATGTTGGCCGCAATCCTGGGGCTGGCCGCCGTGCTGCACACCTCGGCCCTGGCCTTTCAGGTCGTGAAATTCGCCGGTGTCGCTTTCCTGCTGTACCTGGCCTGGCAAACCCTGCGCGACCGCGGCGCGCTCAGCCTGGACCAAGCCCCCAGGGCGAAAACCCTGCGCAAGATCGCGACCCGTGGTGCGTTGATCAACATCCTGAACCCGAAGCTGTCGATTTTCTTTCTGGCCTTCCTGCCACAGTTCCTGTCCGGCACGCCCAACACCGCCACCCTTGAAATGCTGACCTTTGGCGGCACCTTCATGGCGATGACCTTTGTCGTCTTCGTGTTGTACGGCACCTTTGCCGCCACCGCCCGTGACCGGATGCTGTCCAGCCCCCGCGCCATGATCTGGATGCGGCGCAGCTTTGCCGCGACCTTTGCCGGTCTGGGCCTGAAACTGGCCTTGGAAAAAGCATGAGCCGCGATGACGAAACCCTGGCCGTCTACAACACCCAGGCGCAAAAATACGAACAGATGGTTGCGGCTGAACCGACCCCTGGCCTTGATGATTTCATTGCCGCCCTGCCCGCCGATGCACGTGTTCTGGACCTGGGTTGTGGCCCCGGCCAATGCGCCGCCGAAATGGCTGCACAGGGCCTGACCGTCGAAGGCACAGATGCCAGCCCGCAAATGGTTGCCCTGACCCAGGCACGCGGCATTCCAGCCCACGTCGCCCAATTCAGCGACCTGTCGAACACCGCCGTTTACCACGGCATCTGGGCCAACTTCAGCCTGCTGCACCTGTCGAAATCCGACCTGCCCGACATCCTTTCGCGCATTCATACGGCCTTGATCCCCGGTGGGCTCTTTCACATCGGAATGAAACTGGGTATGGGCGAACTCCGCGACGGCATCGGCCGTTTCTATGCCTATTACTCCGAGGATGAATTGTTGCAGCACCTGACCACCGCCGGCTTCACGGCCGAAAGTATCACCCATGGCGAAGGCAAAGGTCTGAGCGGTCAGATCGACCCCTGGATCGTGGTGCACGCCCGTGGCTGAGTTCTTTGCCTATACCGATGGCGCCTGTTCCGGCAATCCCGGACCCGGTGGCTGGGGCGCGTTGCTGCAAGCCAAGGAGGACGGCAAGCTGGTCAAGGAACGCAACCTGAAAGGCGGCGAAGCCAACACCACCAACAACCGGATGGAGCTGTTGGCCGCCATCAATGCGCTGGAAACGCTGGGCAAGCCCTGCGCGATCACCGTCATCACCGACAGCCAGTATGTGAAGAACGGCGTCACCGGCTGGATCCACGGTTGGAAACGCAACGGTTGGAAAACCTCAGCGAAAAAGCCCGTGAAAAACGCCGACCTGTGGCAACGCCTGGACGAAGCTCAGGCGCGGCATGCGGTAACTTGGGAATGGGTCAAGGGCCACGCGGGACACCCCGAAAACGAACGTGCAGACGAACTGGCCCGCGCGGGTATGGCGCCCCACAAAAAGTAAGCTGAACACACCCTCCGCCTGTCCCTTTGCAGGACACGGGCCGATGGGGTGGTGCGCAAAAGGGCTGGCTATTTTACATAAGTCTGCCAGAGCCAGATCAGGAACACAGCCCCCAACACGGCCCCAATGAACCCAAAGGCCATGCCGGTCAACGCCAGCAAAAACCGCAGCAAAAGCCCGCCAATCAGCGCGCCCAGAACACCGATGGCCACCGTGGTGGGCACATTGGCGTCAATGTCCATGAGGCGTGTGGCCAGAAACCCGGCCGCGGCACCCAGTATGATAAGAAGAATAACAGGCATGACCCCAATATGGGGATTTTGCGGCGAATTGAAAGCCTAGAGCGTTTCGAGAAAAGGGTGTGCCATGCGTTTTTCTCGAAACGCCCACTCGGTCGATGTATTGGGTGGTGCTTCCACGCCCCCCTGTCTCAGCCTTAAGCAGGAACGCTTTAACTGACGCAATCAGGCATATCAAAGCCGCGCAGAAAGTCTTGCGCCTGCATCGCGCGTTTGCCGGGGCGTTGGGCGGCCAGAACCTCGATCGCGCCATCGCCACAGGCGACCACCAACCCGTTCAGCACCTGGCCGGGCGTACCGCTGCCCTCGGCCAGACGGCTCGCCAACAGCTTGACCTGTTCGCCTGCGATGTCGCATTTCGCGCCGGGAAAGGGGGACAAGCCACGGATCAGGCGATCGACCTCGACCGCAGGGCGCGACCAGTCGATCCGCGCCTCGGTCTTGTCGATTTTGCTGGCATAGGTCACGCCGTCTTCGGGCTGCACCTCAGGTATCAGCGCGTTAACCTGCCCCAGCGCATCAACGATTAAACCGGCCCCCATGCCAGACAAACGGTCATGCAGCTGGGCGGTGGTTTCTTCGGCCCCAATCGCTGTGGAGTCGCGCAACAAAACGGGGCCTGTGTCCAGCCCGGCCTCCATCTGCATGATGCAAATGCCGGTCTGCGCGTCGCCCGCCATGATCGCGCGGTGGATCGGCGCAGCCCCACGCCAGCGCGGCAACAGCGACGCGTGGATGTTCAGGCAGCCATGCGTTGGCGCGTCCAAAATGGCCTGGGGCAGGATCAACCCATAGGCCACGACCACACCGATATCCGCACCCAGCGCAGCGAATACGGCCTGTTCATCTGCACCCTTCAGCGACACGGGATGGTGCACCTCCAGGCCCAGCTGCAATGCACGGGCATGAACCGGCGTCGGGCGGTCTTTCTTGCCGCGACCCGCCGGGCGCGGCGGCTGGCAATAGACCGCGACCACCTCATGCCCCGCCTCAATCAACGCATCCAGAACCGGAACGGAAAACTCCGGCGTGCCCATGAAAACAACCTTCATTGCATCGCCTTTTTGGCTTTTTTCAACAACATGTCGCGTTTCACCTTGGACAGGTTGTCGAAATACATGCGCCCGTTCAGATGGTCGATCTGGTGCTGCACGGATGTGGCCCACAAGCCGATGAAATCACGTTCCTCAACCTCTCCGTCCACATTCAGAAACCGCACGGTCACCGCACGCGGGCGTTTGAAACCCGCCGACAGACCGGGCAAGTTCGGGCTGGCCTCTTCGTGTTCGCGATATTCGACCGAGGCATGCAGGATTTCCGGATTCGCCAGTCGCACCGCCTGACCACGCGCATCGGAGCAATCGACGACAGCCAGACGCTGCATGATACCCAGTTGCACGGCGGCCAGGCCAACCCCAGGCATGGCGTCCATGGCTTCGATCATTTCATCCCAAACGGCGCGGGTGTCATCGGTCACGGCGTCGATCGGATCGACGGCGGTGCGCAACCGTTTATCGGGCCACATAAGGAAAGGGCGGTGGGTCATCTGGCGTACTCCTGTTCCAGAACGGCGCGCATATCAGGTGAGACGCGGTCAAATGTGACGATGCCGTTCAGGTGGTCCAATTCGTGTTGGGCGCAGATGGCGGCGAACCCGGTCAGAACCTCGATATGCGTGTCCCCCGCAAGGTCGCTCCAGCGCATCCGCACCTGGGTTGGGCGCGTGACGTCTGCGGTGATGCCAGGGATCGACAAGCAGCCCTCAGGCCCCGTTGCAACCTGATCCGAGGCCCATTCGATCACGGGGTTCACCATGGTCACTGGCGATTTCACGCCTTCTTTCCAGGTGACATCCATAACGAAAACACGCTGCATCACGCCGACTTGCGGCGCGGCCAGCCCGCGTCCCTGCGCGGTGTACATCGTGTCGAACATGTCAGCAGCCAGATCGTGCAACGCGGCCAGATCCGTAACCGGGTCGCACAGGTGCGACAGGCGTGGATCAGGCCAGGTCAGGATCGCGCGCGCCGTCACATCCGCGCCTGTTCGCGCTTCAGCTTCTGCATCTTGCGGGTGATCATCTGGCGTTTCAGCGGTTTGAGGTAATCAATGAACAGCTTGCCATCCAGGTGGTCGATTTCGTGCTGCACACAGGTCGCCCAGAGACCATCGAAATCGGCCTCCTGAAGGTCGCCGCTTGTGTCCAGCCAACGCACGGTCACATCGGCGGGCCGGGTGACTTCGGCGTATTGGTCGGGGATCGACAGGCAGCCCTCCTCGTACACGCTTGTGTCGTCCGAGGACCGGATGACCTCAGGATTGAACATGACCATGGGCTTGGGCGGCACGCCCTCGGCCTTTTCGCAATCCAGCACGATCAGCCGTTGAGTGATGCCAACCTGCGGCGCGGCCAGGCCAATGCCAGGCGCGTCATACATCGTCTGCAACATGTCATCGGCCAGCACGCGCAGCTCATCCGACAGGTCGGGCACGGCGTCACATACCTTTTTCAGGCGCGGGTCGGGGTGGATCAGGATCGGTCGTATGGTCATGGCAGGTATTTAGGCGATGTGCCGCGCCTTCGCAACGCCCCTTGCGCGCGGCAAAAACGCCGTTAGCTTGGCGCAAGGCACGCGAAGGAGATCCGCCATGAATTTCGACGAAGACATCAACCGCTTTGGCACCCATTCCGTAAAATGGGACATGATGGAGAAGATTTACGGCGTGCCCGCCAAGGACGGCATTTCCATGTGGGTCGCCGATATGGACTTTCGCCCGCCGGCCTGCGTGCAAAACGCGCTTCAGGGGATGCTGGATCACGGCATCTATGGTTATTACGGCGACGAAAGCGGGTATCGCAATGCGATCTGCTGGTGGATGCAGGAACGCCATGGCTGGACGGTTGATCCCGCCGCGATCTTCACCACGCATGGTCTGGTCAATGGCACCGCGATGTGCATCGATGCCTTTACACAGCCCGGCGACGGCGTGGTGCTGTTCACCCCGGTCTATCACGCTTTTGCCCGCGTAATTTCGGCCGCCGGGCGCGAAGTGGTCGAAATGCCGCTGGCCAACATCAACGGGCGGTATGAATACGACTTTGATGCCTATGATGCGGCGATGACGGGCAACGAAAAGATGCTGGTGCTGTGTTCGCCGCACAACCCCAGTGGGCGTGTTTGGACCCGTGAAGAACTGGAGGACGTGGCCGCCTTTGCAAAGCGTCACGACCTGATACTGGTGTCTGATGAAATCCACCACGACCTGGTGATGCCGGGGTCCACCCATACCCCGATGACGGCCATAGACGGCATCGAAGACCGGCTGGTCATGATGACCGCGACGACGAAAACCTTCAACATCGCGGGCAGCCATTCCGGCAATGTAATCGTCACCGACCCGGACCTGCGCGCCAAATTCGCCGGGCGCATGGCGGCAATGGGCCTGTCGCCGAACAGTTTCGGCCTGTACATGGCTGAAGCTGCCTATTCCCCCGAAGGGGCCGCCTGGGTCGACGATCTGGTGCAATATCTAAATGGCAACCTGCGCCTGTTTGACGAAGGGATCAACGCAATCCCCGGCCTTGCCTCGATGAAGATGGACTCGACCTATTTGGCCTGGGTCGATTTCTCCGGCACCGGCATGGGGCCCGAGGAATTCACCCGCCGCACCGAACAAGACGCGCGTATCGCGGCGAACCACGGGCCGACCTTCGGGACAGGCGGAGAGGATTTCTTGCGCTTCAACCTGGCCACGCCGCGCGCTCGCGTGGTTGAGGCGGTTGAGCGGATGCAAAAGGCGTTCAGCGACCTGCAATAATCCGGCGGCGTAGACCGGCGATCCCCCGCGCATTCACCCTGCGCGGGGTTGCTGTCAGCGTGACAGCCGTCATGCTGGGCGCATGAAACGTCTGGCCCGCCTGTTTTCTGTCCTGACTCTGTTCGTGTTTGCCGCCGGTGTGGCGGTCATGCTGTATGATCGGTCCGCCCCGGTGGCGGTGCCGGAAATGGCTCCGCTGACAAGTCAGATCGACCATATCCTGATCGAAAAATCCGCGCGCCGCATGACGGTGTTTCGGGCGGGGGATGCCTTGAAAACCTATCGCGTAGCACTGGGGTTCACCCCCTCTGGCGACAAGGTTCAAGAGGGCGACGGGCGCACGCCCGAAGGCGTCTTCACGCTTAACCGTCGCAATCCTGCAAGCGCCTATCACCTGTCGCTGGGCATTGATTACCCCCAAACCGACGACGTGACCCGCGCCCGAAATGCTGGTGTGTCGCCCGGCGGGGATATCTTTATCCATGGCCAACCCAATGGGTTGGGGCGCATTGGCGCGTTGCCCTATGACTGGACTGCCGGCTGCATCGCCGTGTCGGACGCCGACATCGAAGAACTGTGGCGGGTGGCCCCGAACGGAACCCCGGTGGAAATCAGGCCCTGACCAGACCCGTTCCTCACCCCATGTTCGGGATCAAACCGACAGGTGCGTTTTCTTCGCGGGCGAAATCCAGCGGGGCTTTGTCCACTGCGGCGGTGGACCGTTTGAATTCATACCGCATCTGACCCATCTCTTCCTCGGACGCGACGATCAGGCACTGATACAGGTGGCGCGACCCATCATAGAGGTCGACCAAGCCACGCAAATGCGGCGCGCGTTCGGCGTCCAGCGAAAACCCTTTGTCCCAGTATTTCAGCACCGGGAACACGTCGTCATTCACACGCACCCGCAGACGGCTGCGTTTTTTCATGTCGCGTTTGCGGGCGGCTTCCAGCCCCTCGCGCACGTCTTTCGGCAGAAAATCCATGTTGTTCTTCCCAGGTCGGTCCAAATCGGAAACCCATGATGGCACGGCATTGGTAACCGTCAAGTTAACCTTTTACGACAATCCGTTTCCCACCCGACCTGTGCAGATCTGCAACGCCCCTGCGCGCGGGTGCCGGTTTTCCCGCCCCGGCTCTGACCCTAGATACACAGGACACGAAAAACGGAGGCCACCATGGGTCAACTCATCAACGGCACCTGGCACGACACCTGGTATGATACGAAATCCACCGGCGGCGCTTTTGTGCGATCGACGGCAGGGTTTCGTAACTGGATCACCCCGGACGGCGCGCCGGGGCCCAGCGGTGAAGGTGGGTTTCCCGCCGAAACCGGCCGCTATCACCTCTATGTTTCGCATGCCTGCCCTTGGGCGCATCGCACATTGATCTTTCGCGCCCTAAAGGAGTTGACGGACCATATCACCGTCTCGGTCGTCCACCCCGACATGTTGACCGGCGGCTGGAGCTTTGACACGGATTTCCGTGGTGCAACCGGTGACACGCTGTATCAGCGGCCCTTCCTGCGCGACATCTATACCAAGGCCGCGCCAGATATTTCAGGCCGCGTCACTGTGCCAATCCTGTGGGACAAGGCGCGTGAAACCATCGTGTCGAACGAAAGCTCGGAAATCATCCGTATGTTCAATTCAGCCTTTGACGGGATCACCGGCAACATCGATGATTTCTGGCCCGAACCGCTGCGTGACCAGATCGAGACCTTTAACATCCGCTTCTATGACACGGTGAATAACGGCGTATATCGCGCGGGGTTTGCCACGTCTCAGGCGGCTTATGACAGCGCTGTTACGGCGCTGTTTGACAGCCTGGATTGGCTGGACGGCCACCTGGCAAACACCCGATACCTGCTGGGCGCACACAGCACAGAAGCCGACTGGCGCCTGTTCACCACGCTTTTGCGGTTCGACCCGGTCTATCACCTGCATTTCAAATGCAATCGCAGGCGGATCATCGACTACCCAAACCTCTGGGCCTATGCACGTGATTTGTACCAACAGCCGGGCGTTGCGGATACCGTGAACATGGATCACATCGTGCGCCACTATCACTACAGCCACGATACCATCAATCCGAACCGGATCATTCCGATCAATCCAGTGATCGCCTGGGACACACCGCACGATCGGGGCTAATCCCCCGGCGCGGCGGGGTGGGAGGCCACACGGTCAAATCAACGAACACCGCTGCAAAGGGTGGGAGCCGTGCCGGGGGGTTGCCCCCGTTCAGCCCCGGTCGCGCAACAGCCGGGCCTTTTGCCGGTTCCAATCCGACTTGGCCGCATCCGACCGCTTGTCGCTGTGGGTTTTCCCCTTGGCGATGCCGATTTTGACCTTCGCCAGACCCTTGTGATTGAAATACATGACCAGCGGCACAAGGGTCATGCCCTTGCGCTGGGTTGCATTCCACATCCGCGACAGTTCTTTTTTCGACACCAACAGCTTGCGCTTGCGCCGCTCCTCGTGCCCCCAGGTCTTGGCCTGCGCATAGGGCGCGATATAGGAGTTGGTCAGAAACAGTTCGCCATCTTCAACCGCCGCATAGCTTTCGGCGATATTCGCCCCACCTTCGCGCAGCGACTTCACCTCGGACCCTTCCAGAATGATGCCGCATTCGACATCGTCCTCGATCGCATAGTCATGGCGCGCGCGCCGGTTCTCGGCGATCACTTTGTAATTGGTGTCTGAGCTCGGTTTCTTGGCCATATCCGGGATGTAGGCAGTCCCGGCGCGGCTGTCCAGACGCTTGCCCAATTGAACGGCAAAATGGCCACACCCGCCCCCGTGCCCCCCTCCCGTGCCCCCCTATCGCTTGCGTGGGGCGACCCCGCGTCCCATATTCCGGCCACTTGAGCAGACATTTCCCCGGCAGGAGGCCCCATGGCCACAACGACCATCCGCAAAATCCTAAGCGCGCGCGCCGTCTATACCGTGACGCCTGACACATCGTTACAGGACGTCGCCCGGAGCATGGCCTCGCATCAGGTTGGCGCGGTCGCGGTTGTCGACGGCGAAGCCCTGGTCGGCATCCTGACAGAACGCGACATCGTCTTTCGCGGCGTAGGGCGCGGCCAGGATGTGCGCAGCACACCCGCCTTTGCCATCATGACGCGTGACCCGGTGACGGTCGATATCGACGATGCAATCTCGGACGCGCTGGCGGCCAAATTGGGCGACGCCTTTCGTCACCTGCCAGTGATGGAAAACGGCCAGCTGGTCGGCCTGCTGTCCTATCGTGACATCCCGGCCGAATATGTGATGCTGTTTGAGCGGTTTCGCGAAATGTCGACATCGCGCGCCGACGCCTAAAGCTCAGCCCTGCGGCATATCAATCGTTTCAATCCACGGTTTGATATCCACAACCGGCGTGCCATCGAAACAGTCGATGGCGTCAATGCCGATCACACCCGTTTCCATGTCCAGCGACGTGATGCGCACGGTCGACATGGCGATGGGGTTCGGGCGCACGGGGCTGCGCAGCGAAAACACGCCGCGCGCGCTGTCCGTATGGCGTGGGGATTGCACGATCAGATCGCGCCGCCCACGGTCCATCCAATACATCAGGATGATATGGCGTCCGACCTCAAGCCCGGCAAGACCCTGCGCATAACCTGGCGCCAGCTCGACTGTCGCAGCTGCCCCAGCCTCGCGGGCCGAGCCGATATTGCGCGGCGCATCACCGGGCTGCCAGCGCGACCGCACATGGCCGATAAACGCCACGCGCGGCCCGTCACTGTCGGCGGGGTCAAAGGGAAGCTGAACCTCCCCTTCGCGTTTTTCAAAGCTCATTTCAGCAGACCGGCACGGGCCATGGCCGCGTCAATCGCCGCCTTGGTGCTGTCTTCCAGACCGGTCAACGGCAGGCGCACATCGGCGCTGCATTTGCCCAGCTTGGACAGGCCGTATTTTGCCCCGACCAGCCCCGGTTCGGTAAAGATCGCCTTGTGCAGCGGCATCAGCTTGTCGGCAATCCGCAATGCCTTGGCATAGTCGCCCGCCAGCGTCGCGTTCTGCAAATCCGCACACAGGCGCGGTGCCACGTTGGCCGTGACCGAAATGCAGCCAACCCCGCCCTGGGCGTTGAACCCATGCGCGGTGGCGTCTTCGCCCGACAGCTGGCAGAAATCCGGCCCACAGCTCATGCGCTGAAAGCTGACCCGCGCCAGATCACCGGTCGCGTCTTTCACGCCAATGATATTGCGGTGCTTGGCCAGTTCGCCCATCGTTTCCGGCGTCATGTCGACAACCGACCGACCGGGGATGTTATAGATCACAATCGGCAGGTCCACGGCATCGGCCACAGACGTGTAATGCGCGATCAATCCGCGCTGGGTCGGCTTGTTGTAATAAGGCGTGACCACTAGGCCCGCCGCCGCGCCGACGCGCTTGGCATGTTCCATGAAGCGCAGCGTTTCGATCGTGTTGTTCGACCCGGCCCCGGCAATCACCGGCACGCGGCCAGCGGCGGCCTCGACCACGGCGACGACCACGGCTTCGTGTTCGTCATGGGTCAGGGTCGGGCTTTCGCCGGTCGTGCCCACGGGCACCAATCCGGTTGACCCTTCTGCGATCTGCCAATCGACAATGTGTTTCAGCGCGTCGAAATCCACGGCGCCGTCCTTGAACGGCGTGACCAGGGCAGGAAGAGATCCTTTGAACATGACACGCTCCTTTTGATATGCGCGTGAATCGCGCGGGTGCAAACGCGGCGGAAACTAGCCGTGTTCGGATGAAATGCCAAGTTTGTGTATTGTGCTGGTACGCTTGAGCACTAGGTTTTTCATATGACTGTGTTTTTCCGCCACTTTTGCGCCGCGATTCTTGCTGTTTTCGCCTGCGTTCCCCCTGCTGCTGCCCAAACGGCGGCGGATGTCACGGCCATGTCGTCGGCAATGGACCATGTTGCCACCAAGAATTGGGACGCCGCACGCGCGACCGCACCCGGCGATTTAGGGCGCGATCTGGTCGACTGGCACCGGCTGCGTGCTGGCGATGGCAGCTTTGCCGCAGCGCGCGCCTTTCTGGCAAAACACCCCGACTGGCCCGGGTTGAAATACCTGCGCAAGCAATCCGAAGGCGCGATTGGTGCAGGCGCTGAGCGCGCGCAGGTCTTGACGTTCTTTGCCGATCAGCCGCCCCAGACCGGGCACGGCGCGTTACGATACGCCCAGGCCCTGACGGCGGCGGGCGACACACAGGACGCCGAAGGACAGATCATTCTGGCCTGGCTGTCCCTGTCGATGGACACAGAAGAGGAGGCCGCAATTCTGGCCCAATACGCCAGCTTGCTGAAACCACATCACTGGCAGCGGCTGGATGAACTGCTGTGGCGCGGGGCGAAGAACGAAGCACCGCGCATGTTTGACCGGGTCAATGCCGATCACCGCAAGCTGGCCGAAGCCCGATACGCCCTGCGCCGCAAACGCGACGGGGTGGATGCGCTGATCAAAGCCGTGCCGGCCGCGTTGCAGGATGATCCGGGGCTGGCCTATGAGCGGTTCCTGTGGCGGGCGTCAAAAGGGCGTAATCAGGATGCCGTCGATCTGCTGCTGGAACGGACCGGATCAGCCGCCAGCCTGGGCCAGCCGGACCGCTGGGCCAGTTGGCGCCGTGTTCTGGCCCGTTGGTCGATGCGCGAGGACAAGGCGACACAGGCTTACGCTCTGGCGTCGCAACACCACCTGTCCGGTGGTGCATCACAGAATGATCTGGAGTGGTTGTCGGGCTATCTTGCCCTGCGCAAACGGAACGATCCGGCGACCGCCTTGGAACATTTCCGCACCTTCCGGCTGGGCGTTGATACCCCGATCAGCCTGGGCCGCGCCGGATACTGGGAAGGCCGCGCGCAAGACGCCCTGGGCAATGATCTGGCTGCTCAGGCGGCCTATGAATTCGGTGCGGAATATCAGACCAGTTTCTATGGCCAACTGGCGGGTGAACGGGCCGGGTTGGCAATGGATGCCGCTTTGGTCGGGACTGAAACTTTCGCCCCCTTCCGCGACGCCGCCTTCTGGGGCGGATCGGTGATGGAGGCCGCCCGCCTGTGGCAGGCCTCCGGTGAACGATACTGGGCCGAACGGTTCGTCGTTCATCTGGCCGAAAGCCAGACCCGCGACGGCATCGGCCAGTTGGCTGACTGGGCGGGCTCCGTCGATGAACCCCACCTGCAAGTCATGCTGGCGAAATACGCGGCGCGCCAGGGCTGGGTCATCGCCGGGCCGTATTTCCCGACCCCTGACATTGGGCGCGGCAACCAAACCGTGCCCCGCGCGCTGGAACTGGCCATTGCCCGACGCGAAAGCGAATTCGACCCGGTGGTCGTGTCCGGTGCGGGCGCGATGGGTCTGATGCAACTGATGCCGGGCACCGCCAGCGACATGGCGAAACGGGTCGGTGTGCCCTATGTGAAATCCCAACTGACCTCTGATCCCGCGTATAACACCCGGCTTGGATCGGAGTATCTGGCGCTGTTGATCGAACGGTTTGACGGTAATCCGGTGCTTATCGCGGCAGGCTATAACGCCGGGCCGCGCCGGTCGGATCAGTGGAGCGAACGGTTCGGAAACGTCCGTGCGCCAAACAACGATATCGTCGACTGGATCGAACACATCCCGTTTCGCGAGACGCGCAACTATGTCATGCGCGTCAGCGAAAGCCTGGCGGTCTATCGTGCACGCCTAACCGGAAAAACCGCCCCTCTGCGCCTGTCACAAGAGCTGAAACACTAGACGCCCCCAGCGCGGCGGGATGGGAGGTCACAACGGTGCGACCCGACCCGACATCACAAAGGTGGGCGCTGCGGCGGGGACGTTAAAGTCTTTTCAATGATCTGGGCGCTTTGCACATAATTCATGCCCCGGATTAAGTGCAAAACGCTTTAGGCCACCTTGCGCGACCGGATCAGGGTGAACACGCCTGCCCCGACCACGATCACAGCACCAATCACCACGTTGGTTTCAACCGTTTCGTTGAACACCGTGACGCCCAGAATGGATACGAACACCAGTTGCAGATAGGCGAACGGCTGTACCTCGCTGGCCTCAGCGACCTCATAGCACTTGATCAGCAGCCAGTGGCCCAACACGCCCGTGACACATAACAGCGCCATCCAGCCCCAGTCTTTTTGCGCCATGGCTTCCCAAAAAAACGCGCCCATGGCGGTCATCACCACGGCCCCGGTCACGCCGGTCCAAAAGAAACTGGTCGTGGTGCTGTCCTTGCGGGCCGCAAACCGCGTCAGCAGACCATAGAGCGCAAACATCAAGGCGCCGACCAGCGGAATGATGGCCGCGGGTGCAAACACGCCAAAGCCGGGTTTCAGGATGATCAAAACCCCCACCAACCCCACGCCAATCGCAACCCAGCGCCGCCAGCCGACCCGCTCGCCCAGCACGGGGCCAGACAGCGCGGCGACGATCAGCGGATAACAGGCAAACACCGCGTGGCTTTCGACCAGCCCCAACAGGGTAAACGCCACAACCGTCACACAGATTTCCGCAGCCAACAGCGCACCGCGAAAGGCCTGTAACAGCGGCTGTTTCGTGGACAGGGCCCGGCGCAGCCCGCCCGTCTGACGCCCGACAATGGCAATGACAAAGGCGGCAAAGAACCAATACCGGATCATCACGACCATATAGACGTTGTACTCATCCGCCAGGTGGCGCGAAATCCCGTCCTGCATTGCAAAGACAAAGGTGGTCGCGATCATCAACAAGATGCCCAGGCGCGTGTTGTTTTGGCTCACGTTCGTTTCCTTCCGACGCTCATGTGGCGCTTGCGCCCAAACCCGGACACGCGGGTGATGTCGAACCCGGCGGCCTGAAGCCCCCGGCGCACAAACCCGGCGGCGGTATAGGTGGCACAGGTTCCATTCGGGACCGTATGCGCGCCAACTTCTGCCAGCAGGTCATCACCCCACAGTTCGGGGTTCTTGGCCGGGGAAAACCCATCCAGAAACCAGGCATCGGCCTTGCCTTGCCAGGTGGGCAGCGTTTCGCGCGCGTCGCCCGCGACCACCTCGACCTGGACCTGCCCCACGGTGAACTGCCGCGCGCCCTGCGCCCAGGCGTCCAGAAACGGGTCGGCAATCGCACGCGCCTCGGGAAAGGCATCCAGTGCGGTGGCGATGTCGGCGGCGACCATGGGAAAAGCCTCAAACGAGGTGAACCGCGTGGGCACCTCAGCGATCAGCGCCAGCGCCAACATGTTCAGCCCAGTGCCAAAGCCCAGTTCGGCCACATGGAACCCCGACACCAAACGGGCGGGCAAGTCATTGCCATCCAAAAACACATGCCGCGTTTCTTCCAGCCCGTTTTCCAGGCTGAAATAGGGGTCGTCGAACCGGGTAGCGACGGGAATGCCGCCATCCTTCCATTCGATCTGTGCCTGCTGGTCGTTTGTCATGGGATACCTTAAATCAGAACGAAATGAACATGAGGAAGGCCCGCACAAATGGCAACGGCAGAAATCACAGTGATGGGTGCAGGGATATTCGGGCTGACCATCGCCTATGCTTGTGCAACGCGCGGCGCCAAGGTGCGCGTGATCGACCGCACCGGGGTCGGCGCGGGCTGTTCGGGCGGCGTGGTCGGCATGCTGGCCCCCCATGCGCCGGAAAACTGGAACGAGATTAAGGCGTTTCAGTTCGACAGCCTGATCATGGCGCGTGCCTATTGGCCTGAGGTGGAGCGCCTGTCCGGCCTGCCCACCGGCTATGGTCAGGTCGGGCGGCTGCAACCGATCAACACGGACCGCGCATTGGAATTGGCCCGGGAACGCTGTGACACAGCAGATGAAGTCTGGCAGTGCAAAGCAACGTGGAAGGTGATCGACACACCAAACGATGACTGGTCGCCCCACTCGCAAACCGGGCTGTTGATCCACGACACGCTCAGCGCGCGCATCCATCCGCGATCGGCCTGTAACGCCCTGGCCGGGGCAATCCGCGCCTTGGGCGGCAAGATTGTCATTGGCGATGAGGCCCCGCAAGGCTGTACCGTCTGGGCGACTGGGCTGGCAGGGTTGCAAGAGCTGTCCGCAGAGGTCGGCAAACAGGTCGGCAATGGTGTCAAAGGCCAGGCCGCCGTGCTGGGGCTGGACGCGCGCGGCATGGCGCAGGTGGCCGCAGGCCCGGTGCTGATCGTGCCACATGACAATGGCACGGTGGCGGTCGGATCGACCTCGGAACGCGATTTTGTGTCGGCGGACAAAACCGATGACCAGCTGGACGACATCCTGATGCAGGCAGGCGAGGTCCTGCCGGTGCTGCGCAACGCCCCCGTAATCGAACGCTGGGCCGGTCTGCGCCCACGTGCCAAAAGCCGCGCGCCGATGCTGGGCGCATATCCCGGGCGCGACGGGCAATTCATCGCAAATGGCGGCTTCAAGATCGGTTTCGGCATGGCCCCGAAGGTGGCGCAAGTCATGGCCGATCTGGTGCTAGAGGGGCGCGATACGATCCCCGACAGGTTCCGGGTGACCGCAAACCTGTAAACCGCCCCGGCGCTGCGGGGTGGGATGCCACAAGGCTGGCCCAAGACGCCCCCCCTCCTGGGTGGGAGCGCGCCGGCGCGGCCCTCAGACCTGCGCCACCGCTTCCATGCACAGCCGCCCGTCATGGCCGCGCACCCATAACGCGTCGCCCTTGCGGCACAGCTCGGCCCCTTGCATGTGCAACACGGGCGCTGTGGCGCGAAAGCTGAACCCTGTCAGCGGCCCCAGCTCGCGTTCAGCCTTCAGAATCAAAAGCTGTGCCAACAGTGGCCCATGCACCACCAGCCCGCCGTAACCTTCGACATCGCGGCAATAGTCCAGATCATAATGAATACGATGGCCGTTAAAGGTCAGGGCCGAATACCGAAACAACAGGGTTGAGGAAAAGGACCAGGCCTCGGCGCAGTCCTCATCCATGCGCGCAAGGCGGCTTTGCGGCGCGGGCGCAGAGGGGTCCGGGTCTTCACGATAAACCAGATCCTGATGCTCGCGCACCGTCACATGGCCGCCTTGCAACACCTCGTGGCACAGAGTCACGAACCCCAACGGTCCGGTGCGGCCCTGCTTGCGCACAAAGGACACGATCCGCGTGACCTTTTGCGCCTCAGCCCCGGTGCAAAGTGGCGCAAGGAATTCCAGCCGCCCCCCGGCCCACATTCGACGCGGTAGGCCCATGTCGGGGATCACCCCGCCCACACGCGGATGACCGTCCCGCCCCAAAGCACCGGGCGGTTGCGCGTCCCAGAAATACATCTGATGGAAAAAGGGGGGCAGCGCGGCGCGGCCATCATCCGGTAAATCCAACGCCGCCCAAAGCGCAGCCGCCCGCGCCGGGTCCATCACGTCAGTTACGGTTTGCGTTTCTTTGGTTTGATCCGTCATGATGTCAGCCTAGGCCCAACAACCGCCAAGGAAAACCCATGCGCGTGACATCGCTTGATCATCTGGTCCTGACCGTTGCGGATATCGCGGCCACCGTGGCCTTTTACACAGGGGTTCTGGGCATGACGGCGGAACAGTTCCATCCCGCAGATGGCTCAACACGCACCGCGTTGAAATACGGGGCGCAAAAGATCAACCTGCACCCACAGGGCGGTGAATTCGACCCCAAGGCCGCCACGCCCTTGCCCGGCAGCGCCGACCTGTGTTTTCTGACCGACACGCCGCTGGACGACTGGCAGGCCCATCTGCTTGCCCACGGCATCACAATCGAAGACGGGCCGATCCAGCGCACGGGTGCCACAGGCCCGATCCTGTCGATTTACCTGCGCGACCCGGATGGCAACCTGATCGAAGTTTCTACCCCCCTGCCGCCCGCAGCTTTGCCATGAGCAAGCCAAGGCTTTTCTCAACCCGGCCATTGATCAACAGCCCGGCATCGTCAAACTGATTGCGCCCGTCGGCAACACAGACCTCGGGACCATAGACCAGATCGGCGCGAAACGGCATCATCGCCAACACCAGGCTGTTCAACGCCCGTTCCCCCCCGGCCCGGCCAGACGCTGCCGCCATCAAAGCCACCGGTTTGCCCTTCCAGGGATTGCCTTCGACCCGGCTGACCCAGTCCAGCGCGTTCTTCAACACGCCCGACAGGTTCTTGTTGTATTCTGGCGTCGAGATCACCACGCAATCCGCTGCTGCGATCTGGTCAGCCAGAGTTTGCACAGGGGCGGGAATGCCCCGGTCTTCAAGGTCACCATCATAGAGCGGCAGATGCAGGTCGGCCTCGACATAGGTCACATCACCCATGATCCGGGCAGCATTTCGCAACAGCATCCGGTTGGATGATCCCGCACGCAAAGCGCCGGGCAGGCCAAGCAAGTTGATTTCAGGCACATGTCCCTCGTGTGTTTCCGCCATGATGGCGGGGTGTGTTTGACACAGCAAGGGGAACGCTGCGTTTACAAAAAAAGATAGGCAACCCAGGGGGCCAGAAGGGCCGTCAGAACCGCGTTCAGCCCCATGCCCACGCCGGAAAAGGCCCCTGCGGTTTCATTGACCTGAAAGGCGCGCGCAGTGCCGATGCCATGCGCGGCCACCCCAACGGCAAAGCCCCGTGCGCGCCAGTCGGTGATGCGCAGCAGGTTCAACAGCGGCGTGGCAATGACCGCGCCGACAATGCCGGTCAGGATCACCAGAACCGCCGTCAGGGTGGGCGACCCGCCGATCTGTTCCGCCACGCCCAGCGCCACCGGGGCCGTCGTGGATTTGGGCAAAAGCGACGCCAGCGCCTCGCCGCGCACCCCAAACGCTGCCGCGATACCAACGGCCGACAGCATGGCCGTCAATGATCCGGCCAGCAGTGACGCCAGCAACGGCACGGCCGTGCGCCGGATCAACCCGCGATTGGCCCAAAGCGGCACCGCCAGCGCCACGGTCGCCGGACCCAGCATGAAATGCACGAACTGCGCGCCTTCGAAATAGGTCGCATAGGGCGTGTCGGTCAGCCACAAAAGCCCGGCCAACAGGACCACGGCAACCAGAACGGAATTCACGAACGGCTTGCGCCCGGACGCCTGAAACGCCGCATCCCCGATCGCATAGGCGATCAGGGTAATGGTCAACCACAACAACGGGCCTTGTGCCAGATACGACCAGATTTCGGAAAACTCAGTCATCGACACCCGTCCATTTTGCCACCGCGACAAAGGTAATCGCCCCCACGGTGATCGCCAGAACGGTGGATACAAGAATGGCCAACAGGATCGGCGCCCCGTCGGTGCCCAACCGGTCGAAATGACCAACGACACCCACCCCGGCGGGCACGAACAGCAGTGACAGATTGGCCAACAACAGCCCGCTGAGAGAGTTCAGCCAAGCCGCCATGCCGGGCAGGATCAACAGGGCGACCAGCAGGAAAACCATGCCCACCACCGGCCCGGGCACCGGCAGATGCAGGGCGCGGGCCGTGACTTCGCCTGCCAATTGCAGGGCCAACAGGGCCGCAAGCTGTCGGATCATTTGCGCGGCTCCCCGTCGCTCAGATGCACCCAGACCCGCATTTCATCCGTATGCACATGCCCGGTCGCTTTGAAATGATCGGGATCGGTCAGCGTCGCGGCGTAAAAGTGGATTTCACCGGGATAGCGCGCCGCCTGATAGGCCATCTGCGTGCCACAGCGCGAACAGAAACTGCGATGCACCCCCGGCGAGCTTTCGTATGGCGCTGGACCGGGCGGGGTATAGAAAAATGCGTTTTCGCCGCAAGGGCAGTGTCCGGAGATCATATCCTGTGTCATGGCCCCAGCTTTGCGCGGCTGGATGCACAAAGCAAGACGGGCGACACAAAGGCCGCCCGCTGCAATCCCTGTCGAAGGGTTATTCTGCCGGAACAGTCGCCGCGGCGGACTTGCCAAAATGCTGTTTGTTCAGGCGCAGCACCAGCGCGACCATGGCGAACTGGAACACAATCGCAATGGCCGTCAGCACCCAAAACCCAACCGAAAATTTGTCGATCACATTCGCTGCCACCAGCCCTTTGTTGATGAAGAAATGCAGCATCACAGACAGGGCCACGCCGGGGCAGACCAACGCATAGGATCCCGGCGAGGTGCCGGTGCCAAAGACATAGTCCTTCCAATACCCCTGACGGGACAGGACGGTCAGACCCAGCCCCAGGAACACCAGTTGGATGGCCAACAGACGGGCCAGAAACACCAGGGTTTCACCGGCGGCCATGTGGGCCTCGAATGTCGTGTGCAGACCGTGGAACTGGCGCAGGAACATGATGCCCAGGACGGTGACAATCGGGATGATGATCAACAGTGTCGGCGCGGCCTCTTCCGAGGTGCCATAGTGCAACATCGAGCTGAACGCCGTCACCAGCGCGACAAGCGCATAGATGATCGCGGCAACGCCAAAGAAGGTGGACAGGGTCAGCGAGGTCGCGACGACAATCGTATTGCCGCTCATCGCGGCCGGGGCGGCGAACCCAACGGCGACCATCGACAGGGCAAAGGCGGGCAGCAGTTGCGCGAACGAATTGTGCGCGGTCACGTCGAACACGCCGCCCTTGGTCAGCACACGGCCCAGAAAATCACCGATATACATCAGCGCCTGAACCCCGATCAGGAAAAACGCGATCATGGCCAGTGGGAACAGATATTCAACGATGCTCCACAGCCCTGGCACAAAGACCAGACCAACAATGAACAGCCCGTTCACCGCCATGGCCAAGGCCAACGGCATCGCCAGAATGGTGGTTTCCGCGTTCGAGGCCTTCAGCTTGGTGTACGCTTCGGTTTTGCGAAATGCCGAAAAGGCCGACAGGTTCCAGACCAGGTATTTCAGGTTCAGGAACGCCATTAAAGCCGTCCCAATCACCGCCACGGCAATGCCAACCTGCAAGGCCGTTGACCCGGTGGTAAAGGCCGCCAGAATGTCTTCGAACACCGGCACCGATTTGCCCGGATGTTTCACCCAGAACATCAGGTACATGAAAAAGGTCACGTTCAGACCGCCTGCCCCGACCGAAGCCAGGAAATACAGCGGCGAATACGTGTCCGCGGCGCGTGTGGGTTGCATGATTCTCTCCGTTTCACATTCTATTTTATGAATGTTTTATCGCAACCGCCCCGCAAGCCCCCTGCGGCAAGTTGTTGCATCTGGATGACTCTTCCCTGGTAACGAACTGTTAACCACGATCTGCGAAGATCAGCGCAGGAGGAATTTCCATGCGCTTCATCGCCCTGCCCGCCGGTGCCCTGCCCATCCTGACTCTGCTGATCCTGGCCCTGTTGGTCCCGGCAGGCTGTGACAGCCCGTCACCGTCCATGCGCGGGGCAACCAGGACGGTTGTCGAAATCGAAGGCAGCCGGTTTTCCGTGCATCGCATCGATGACCGGGTCGAGGTCTATCGCACCAGTTTCGAGTACCACCCCATGATGGATATCACCCGGATGCGCGCCGAAATGGCGATCCAACAGGCCACCGGCTGTGCGGTGCGGGCAAATTCGTTCGACGGCGATCCGGCGCTGATGAAAGCCCGGCTGGATTGTGGTCAGAACCTACCGCCCCTGCCCGAAGTCGACAACATCGCCTATGACTGCGAAGTCATGGCCGACTGGGTGTCCGAAGGGCGCAACACCCGCACCACCAGCATTCTGTGCACACCGATTTGAACCGACCTTCCCAACCGCCTTACAGCGCCGCATCCAGCGCTTGGTCACAGTGGATCAGCGTGGTGTCAAACACCGGCACCGAGACATTCGTGGGGTCCAGCAGCATCCCCACCTCGGTACAGCCCAGGATCAGACAATCGGCGCCATCGTCGACCAGCCGCTGGGCAATTGCCTCATAGATCGCGCGGCTGCCTTGCGTCGTGATATCCTTGCACAGCTCGTCATAGATGATGCGATGCGTGTCGGCGCGATCCGCATCATTCGGGATCACCGGGTCCAGCCCGGCGGCGCGCAGCCGGTCAGTATAAAACGCCTGTTCCATCGTGAACGCCGTCGCCATCAGGCCCGGACGCTTCAATCCCTGCGCATTGATCGCCGCAGCGGTTGCGTCGCCGATGTGCAGCATAGGGATGCCCACACCCGCCATCATCTGATCCGCCAGCTTGTGCATCGTATTGGTCGCCAGCACGATCATGTCAGCGCCGCCCAGTTCCAACGCCATCGCCTCACCATTCAGGATATGCCCCGCGCCATCCCAGTCGCCAGCCATCTGCAACGCCTCGATCCGGGCGAAATCCAACGACCGGATCAACAGCTCTGGCGAATGCAAACCACCCAGCCGGTCACGGGTCTGGTCACACAAGCGTTTGTAATACAGCTGGGTCGAGGCCGCCGACATGCCGCCCAGAATGCCAATGGTTTTCATGGTGGTTTTCATGGTGGTTTTCACAGCATTTTCTCCATGAACAGCGACGATGAATTCGCCTCGTACGCGCCAAAGGGTGCGCATTCAGTGAACCCACCACGGACGTACAGCCGATGCGCCTCTTTCAACAACGAGCCGGTTTCCAGCTTCATCGCAGACAGGCCGCTGTCACGCGCAAACTGTTCCAGATGCGCCAACAGCTTGAGGCCCAGCCCCAAACCGCGCGCGTCCGGGGACACGAACATCGATTTCACCTCGCCATAGTCACCCTTGTTGGCCAGTGCGGCGGTGCCCAGCGTTGTGTCGCCCTGCTTGGCAACGAAGAACGAAATCGACGGCACGCACAGCTCAGCAATATCCAGGAAATGGTTATCCTCGGGGGGAAACAAGCTCTCCATTAATGCGTGGCTTTGTTTCAGCAGCGCAGTCGCCTGAGGGTCGCGCGGATCGCCGGGGGTGATGGTGACGGTCATTTTGGCCTCATCTGTGTTTGGGCGCAGGGTGCGGCAATTCGAAAGCACCGACAAGCACGATATCTTGTGGATAAGTCGGCGGTTATCCCCAGATTGTGGGGATGGGCGTTGACTCATGGCGAAACCGTCCGAACAATTACCCCTTACAGGAATCAGTGACAGGTTTTTCCCGCGTGCGGTTTTCGAAACTCCGTTTGAATGGCTTCAAAAGCTTTGTTGACCCGACCGATCTGGTGATCGCGGACGGGCTGACCGGCGTTGTTGGGCCCAACGGATGCGGCAAATCCAACCTGCTCGAGGCGCTGCGTTGGGTCATGGGGGAAAACCGCGCCTCAGCCATGCGCGGCGGCGGGATGGAGGACGTGATCTTTGCCGGTGCTGCGTCCCGCCCTGCCCGCAACTTCGCCGAAGTGTCGTTGCAGATCGACAATGGCGAACGGCTGGCGCCCAGCGGGTTCAACGACAACGATGCGTTGGAAATCGTGCGCCGGATCACACGCGACGCCGGGTCCGCCTATAAGGTCAACACCAAGGACGTGCGGGCGCGTGATGTGCAGATGCTGTTCGCCGATGCTTCGACCGGCGCGCATTCCCCGGCGCTGGTGCGTCAGGGCCAGATCGCCGAACTGATCAACGCCAAACCAAAAGCGCGGCGTCGCATTCTGGAAGAAGCCGCCGGGATTTCCGGCCTGTATCAACGGCGTCACGAGGCCGAGCTGAAGCTGAAAGGCACCGAAACAAACCTGTCGCGCGTTGATGATGTGATTGAACAGCTGGCGTCCCAACTGGGGCAACTGGCGCGCCAGGCCCGTCAGGCACAACGCTATCGCACCATTGGCGATGAGCTGCGCAAAGCCGAAGGTCTGTTGCTGTACCGCCGCTGGAAAGAAGCGGACGAAGCGCGCGCGGCAGCCGACGCCCAGCTGACCGAACGCACGACCCTGGCCGCCCGCGCCGAAGCAAACGCGCGCAACGCCACCAAGCTGCGCCAAGCTGCCGAAGACCGCCTGCCACCTCTGCGTGAAGAAGAAGCGATTGCCGCCGCCGTGCTGCAACGTCTGCAAGTACAGCGCGACACGCTGGCCGATCAGGAAGCCCAGGCGCTGGAACGGATCGAGCTGCTGCGCGGCCGCATCGACCAGCTGACCAAGGACATCGACCGCGAGGCCGGGCTGAACAAGGACGCGGGCGAAACGATTGAACGGCTGGAGTGGGAACAGGACCAACTGGCCAAGGCCAGCGAGGGCCACGAGGGTCGCCTGGAAGACGCCTCAGAGGCCGCGCGTGACAGTGCGCGCGTATTGCAGGACCGCGAAGGATCGCTGTCACAACTGACCGAAGACGTCGCCCGCCTGGCCGCCCGCCACCAGTCCGCCCACCGCCTGTTGGACGACAGCAAAAAGACGCTGGACCGCAGCGAGGGCGAAGCCGCCAAGGCGCGCATCGCGGTGGACGACGCCAAGGGCGCCCTGACCAAAGCGGGGGCTGATTTCGAGATCGCGCAAACCGCCCATAGCCACGCCAGCATCGCCGCCGAGGCCGCCGAAGAAGCCTTGGTCGCTGCGGACGAGGCCCGATCTGACGCGCAATCGCGCGAATCGGACGCCCGCGCGGCCCGCTCCAGCGCCGAGGGCGAAGTGAACGCTTTGCATGCCGAGGTTCAGGCCCTGTCCCGTCTGGTCGAACGGGATTCGTCCGAACAGGGCCAGGTGCTGGATCTGCTGCGGGTCAAATCAGGCTATGAAAAAGCGCTGGGCGCGGCTTTGGCCGATGACCTGCGCGCGCCTGCTATCGACGGCGACGGCCCCAGTGGCTGGGCCACTCTGCCCGGATATGCCCAGGCGCAGCCCCTGCCCGACGGGGTTGTCGCGCTGACAAATTACGTCACCGTGCCCGAGGTTCTGGCCCGGCGCATGTCGCAGGTCGGCCTGGTTGAACCCGAAGACGCCCCGCGCCTGCAACCCGCGCTGAAACCCGGCCAGCGGCTTGTGTCGCTGGAAGGCGACCTGTGGCGCTGGGACGGGTTCCGCGCCGGGGCCGAGGACGCGCCATCGACGGCGGCGCTGCGGCTGGAACAGTTGAACCGCCTGCAAGAGCTGAAACAGGACCTGGAAGAGGCCACCGCCCGCGCAGATGGCGCCCGGGCCGCGCACACGATGCTGAAAGACGAGTTGGTGCGCACCACCGAAGCCGACAAGGCCGCGCGCGATGGGCGCCGCGAGGCCGACCGCGCCGTGACCGAGGCAAACCGTGCGCTGTCACGCGCCGAGGCGGATCGCAATATTGCGGGCGGCAAGCTGGAAAGCCTGGGGCTGGCCGTCGCCCGTCACGAGGAAGAGGCCATGGGCGCGCGCCAGCGCAAGACCGAGGCCGAGCGCGCGGTTGCCGATCTGGGTGATCTGGGCGCCGCCCGCGCACAGGTCGAAGACATCAAAATGACGGTCGAAGCCGCGCGCATGACGATGATGTCCAAACGATCCGCGCATGATGAGTTGCGCCGCGAAGGCGAAGCGCGCGTGAAACGGTCGCAGGAAATCACCAAAGAGGTCAGCGGCTGGCGTCACCGTCTGGAAACCGCCGGAAAACGCATTGCCGAGCTGGAAGAGCGCAAGGTTGAAAACGAAGCCGAGCTGAAAGACGCCACCGCCGCGCCAGCCGAATTGGCCGCCAAGCGCGAGGAGCTGTCCAACGCGATTGATGAGGCCGAGGGACGGCGCAAGGTCGCCGCTGACAACCTGGCCCTGGGCGAGACCACCGAACGCGAAGCTGGCCACAACGAACGCGACGCCGAACGCATGGCTGGCGAAGGCCGCGAGGCCCGCGCCCGCGCCGAGGCCCGCGCCGAAGCTGCCCGCGAAACCGTTGCCTATGCTGCCGAACGGATCGAGGAAGAACAAGACGTCTCGCCGCAAGAGCTGTTGGAGAGCCTCGAGGCCGATCCTGAGGAGATGCCATCGTCTGAGCAGATCGAACATGACGTGAACCGCCTGAAGCGCCAGCGTGACGCGCTGGGGGCGGTGAACCTGCGCGCCGAAGAAGACGCCAAGGAAGTTCAGGAAGAGCATGACAATCTGGTCCGCGAAAAGACGGACCTGGAAGAGGCGATCAAAAAGCTGCGCATCGGTATTGCCAGCCTGAACAAAGAGGGCCGCGAGCGCCTTTTGACGGCGTTTGAGCAGGTGAATTCAAACTTCGCCATGCTGTTCAGCCACCTGTTTGGCGGCGGTGAAGCAAAGCTGGTTCTGGTCGAATCCGATGACCCGCTGGAGGCCGGTCTGGAGATCATGTGCCAGCCACCGGGCAAGAAACTGTCGACGCTGAGCCTTCTGTCGGGCGGCGAACAGACCCTGACCGCAATCGCGCTGATCTTTGGTGTGTTCCTGGCCAACCCCGCCCCGATCTGTGTGTTGGACGAGGTCGACGCACCACTGGACGACGCCAACGTCACCCGCCTGTGCGACATGCTGGACGAAATGACGCGCCGCACCGACACGCGGTTCCTGATCATCACCCACCACGCGGTGACCATGGCGCGCATGGGTCGGCTGTTTGGTGTCACCATGGGCGAGCAGGGTGTCAGCCAGCTGGTCAGCGTCGATCTGAAACACGCCGAGGCGATGGTGGCCTGACCCGCCTCTGTGCGACAAAAAGCTCGAAATCCCCTGACACCTTCCGGGAATCCACCGTTGCGTGACACGGCTGGGCTGCTAAGCTGACCATAACACTAACGTATTCGGGAGATGGGAAATGGGTTTCAAAACAGCAATTGCGACGGTCATCTTGAGCGCGGCCATGACAAGCGGCGCCATGGCGCAGAACATCGTGGCGTCGAACCCGCAGTCAGTCATGGATTTCTTCTTTACTGAAGGCATCCCGGCGCAGCTGGGCACCGACAATGTGGACGATCCGAAAATCGACGTGCGCTACTATGGCACGAAATTCGCGATCTATTTTTATGGCTGCACCGACAATATGAACTGCACCGCGATCCAGTTCTTCTCGGGCTATTCCACCGATGGCGATGTGTCGCTGGAGCAAATGAACCAATGGAACACCGACCGCCGCTTTGCCCGGGCCTATATTTCCGAAGCGGGCAGCGCGCGCATCGAGTATGACATCTTTACCGGCCAGGACGGCGTGACGCAGACCGATTTCTCGGATGCTTTCACATTGTGGACCCAGTCGATCGAAGAATTCGAAGAGCATATCGGCTGGTAAGCCCGGCCTACAGCTTTGGAATTGAGGCGTTCACCGCCGCGGTCATCGCGGCGGTGACGTCGTTATAAGGCCTCTCGGACAGGCGGGCGTAGTCGCGCCAGGTGTCCTGTGAAAAATCCTGATCGCGCCACAGCGACAGGTTGTCAAAGGTCCAGGCCCGCTGGGCAGCGAACAGCAATTGGCGCGCAGGGGCGGACAATATGTCGGCAGGCCCCGGCGGGCGTGGCACAAAACGCGGGTCTGCGTGCGGATCGGGATCGCCGACCAACAGCGCCCGCGCCGAGGCAAAGATTGCCGTAATCGTTTCGAAATGGTGTTGGCTGGCGAACGTCTGGATGGCTGACAGGCTGTCGGCCAGCCGAGTGGTTGCCAGTTCGACAGATGGCCCTGTCGATACAGGCGCGCAGGGCACAGCCAGGCATTCCACCGCCCAAATCCGCCCATCTTCGGCCTGCGGATAGGCCGCCCGCCAGCCGGGCGTCCAACGGATTGCACCGCCATCTGCCGCCTCAGAGATCATCAAGCACAGGCTGCCCCCACCCGCAAACCCTGCGGTCAAACGGTCGGGGATGGTATCCTGTTCTGCACCGTCCTGCCGCGTGCAACACAGGGTCACGCGCCTGACGTCAGTCGCCACCAATGCCGCCAACCAATCACTGGGCGTCAGCGCCACAGCAACGCGCCGATCCTTGCCGATCCGGCGTTTGGCTTCGGTACGAAAAGCGATGGTAGCACAGGGATCAAACGCGCATTGTGTCGCAAACCACCCCACCGGATCACCCGGACAGGCAATCCGATGGTTGGCCGAAATCGTCAGACCGGCAAGCTGGGCGCCCTCACCGCCCAAGGGTCACACCCCGGGGATCACAGCGCGTTCAGCAACGCCGTGGTCGGCCAGGCATCCGCCGGAAGGCCCAGGCGAACCTGTTCTTTCTGCACAGCCTGACGTGTTTTTGCGCCCAGAATACCGTCAATCTTGCCGACATCGTGGCCGCGCGCCGCCAGCTTCTTTTGCAGCTGTTTCATCTGTGCCCCCGACAGGCCCGGATCGGGATTGCCCGCGTTAAACACCGGCGCGCCCTCAAGCCGCGTGGCGAAATAGGCCGCCGTGGTCACATAGACAAAGCTCTGGTTCCACTCGAAATACACACGATAGTTCGGATAGGCGATAAAGGCCGGCCCCTTGCGGCCCTGCGGCAGCACGATGGATGCTTTCAACCCCGACGGCCCCAGCGTGCCCGACCGCGGCTTGACCCCAAGTTTTGCCCATTGGCTGACCGACATCGAATGGTTCAGGCCGGTCTTGGACCAATCCAGATTGGCTGGCACCACGACCTCTTGCAGCCAGGGCTCGCCCGCCTTCCAACCCAGTTCGCGCAGCATGTTGGCGCCCGACAGCAACGCATCGGCAGGGGACGTGCGCAGGTTGACCATGCCATCGCCATCCCCGTCCACGCCGGCTTCGATGATGTCACCCGGCAGCATCTGGACCATGCCGATTTCACCGGCCCAGGCGCCAGTCGAGGTCTTCGGGTTGAAGTCGCCACGCTCAAACAGCTCAAGCGCTGCGAAAACCTGTGGCTGAAACAGTTCTGGGCGGCGGCAATCATGCGATAGCGACATCAGCGAATTCAGCGTGTTGAAATTACCCTGGAACGCGCCGTAATCGGTTTCAAACGCCCAGAACGCGGTCAGCACCCCGCGCGAGACACCGTATTTACGCTCCATCGCGTCAAACACGGCGGCGTATTTGCGCAGATTGGCGCGGCCGTGATCCATGCGGTTCTGGCTGATCAGAGCGCGGGAAAATTCTGTAAACGTCTTGGTGAAAATCCCCTGCGACCGGTCCGCTTTGATCGTTGCCGGGTCGTGGCGCACGCTGGCAAAGAACGCATCGACATTGGCCTGGGAATGCCCCTTGCGCACAGCCGCCTGTTTCATACCCGCGACAAAGTTTGAAAAGCTGCCGCCGCATTGAACGCTAACCTTAGCGCTGGCCGTGCCAGCCGCCAACACGAATGCAGCGGCGGTAAGAAGAAGACGCATGGGAACCCCCCGAAAGAAAAATCCCGTGCAGGATAAAGGGTTTCGCGCCTCAGACAACCACGTTCAAGATGGCGGCCATCGCGACCAGCGCCAGCATACCCAGCCAGGCCCGCCATAACGCGGCAACCGCACGATCAACATCGCCAGGGCCAAGGCTGCGCGCACCGCCCCCGTTCACCCAGGGAAAGTCACGCATTTCACCGTCATAGGCGCGCGGGCCGGACAGGGCGATGCCCAGAACGGCGGCCATTGCGGCCTCGGGCCAGCCCGCGTTGGGGCTGCGATGCAGGGGCGCGTCGCGGCGGATGATCTGCCAGGCATCCGGACGCCCATGGGTCAGGGCGATCAAGGCGGCCGTCAGCCGCGCAGGGATCCAGTTCACAAGGTCATCAAAACGCGCCGCCGCCTTGCCGAATTGTTCATAGCGCGCGGTGCGATAACCAATCATGCTGTCTGCCGTGTTGACCATTTTATAGGCCAGCAGGCCGGGCAACCCGGCGATCAAGAACCAAAATATCGGCGCAATAACTCCATCTGACAGGTTCTCGGCCGCGCTCTCAATCGCGGCGCGCGCCACGGCTGATCCATCCATATCCGCCGTGTCACGCCCAACGATCCGCGCCACCATCAACCGCCCGTCCCCGATCGAGATGCGCAACGCATCACCCACCGCTTGCACATGCTGCACCAGCGATTTCTGCGCGATCAGGATGGCGGCAATAACGAGCTCAACCAGCGGACCAAAGGCCGACAGCACCATGCCCAGCCCCCAGGCCGCCAGAACCAGCCCCGCCAAAACCAGCGCGCCCATGGCGAAACTGCCACTGTTGAACCGCTGTTCCAGCCAAGCAACCGCGCGGCCCATCAAGACGGCGGGGTGCGGCGCACGCGACCACAGCCAGGGCGGCTCCCCCAACCCTGCGTCCAGCAACATGGCCAGAATCAGGGTCACAGCGCGCGCTCCAATTGGCCCCAACGGTCTGGTGCCGGAATGCCCAACCGCAACCAGGTTTTCGAATAGGGAAAGATGCGGCTGAGCACGCGCTTCTTGGCCAGCCGCTTGTGCCATTTCGCGGCATCATCGACCTCATACAGCCGGAACAACGATGTGCCGCCTTTCAGCGCGGCGCCTTTCATCATCACGGTTGCATCCAGCCGGGCCGCGTCGGTCGACAGCCGCTGACGGGTCACATTGGCCCAGCGCATATCCGCAATCGCGCGTGCCCCAATGTCCAGCGCAGGGCCGGACACCTGCCACGGCCCTAACGCCTGACGCAGCTGTGCGATCAGAACGGGGTCGCCAATGGCAAAGCCCAGCCGCACACCGGCCAACCCCCAGAATTTCCCAAAGCTCTTCAGAATCACCACGCCGGGCTTCGTGGCCTGGGCGATATGGCTGACCCCCAGCACAACATCACAAAAGCTTTCGTCGATCACCGTCAGGGGCCGATCAAATCCGGGATTGTGCCACAGCCGGGCATCCGGGTTGTTGGGGTGCACCACGACGCGGGCCGTTTCCGATGGGCCGATCTTCCACCCCGCCCCCTCGAAGGCAGCAGCATGTTCATTATAGGTCGGCGTGGGAATATCCACCGTACCGGTCGGTGCCAACAGCGGCAGGCGCGCGATGATCGACGACGCGCCGGGGGCCGCCAGCACAGCCGCGCCCTTGGGCACCGACCAGAAATCACGCGCTGCGGCCTCAAGCCGGGCAAAGGCAGCCTGGTCAGGCAACCGGGTCCAAGTCTCTGCCGAAATGTCGCCCACCGGATAGGGCACGGGGTTGATCCCCGTCGACAGGTCCAACCAATCGGCACGCTTGCCGCCAAATTTTGCGATTGCCGCATCCAGCCCACCGCCGTGATCCCGATTCTGCATCTCTTTGCCCCTCACGTTTCGGTGATTCCCCCGTTAACCTTGCCTTGAACCATTCAAACATGTCGACCACCAGTTGAATGCCCAAAATTCGACGAAAAGAGCGTTTGATTTCTGTCGGCCCTGTTTCACTTCACGACCAAAGCCGCCAATGCGCGGAACCGCCGTGCAAATTCCCCACAGCTCCGGTGGTTGCCACATGTGACGTTGCGGAAACAGTCTTGCGCGACGGGGCGCGAAAAATGGCCAAAGGCTGATCCCTAACAGGCAATAATACACGTTAAAGGAGAGCGCTTCAGTTTAACCATTTGAAAGGAATTCGATAGAAAATCAGCCCGTTACATGTCATATTCACCCAAACGGAGATATGTGATGCGAGTTCTGATTGTAGAAAACAATCCGGACCTTGGGGTGGTTTGGAAACAACACCTGGAACGCCAGGGTGCCGAGGTTCAGTTGGAATACTGCGAAGATAACGCAGTCAAATACCTAACCGAGAATTCGGCGGACGTCATCGTTCTCAACCTGGATCTGGACTGTGGGCGCGCCCTGCCCATTGCCGATTTCGCCGCCTATCGCCACCCCGCAGCGCGGGTGATTTTCGTGACGGCGTCCAGCTTCTTCTCGGATGGGTCGATTTTCTCGCATGCGGCGAATGCCTGCGCCTGTCTGCCCGTGCGCACCCCGCCCGAAGATCTGGCCGCCTTGGTCGAATTCCACGGTCGCGGCGCAAACGCCGCCGAATAAAATTCCCATTTCCCGTGCCGCCAACCCGCGCTAGGGTCGCGCCATGACACAGACCCTGCCCCGCCCAGATGCGGTGATTTTCGACATCGGCAATGTGCTGATCACGTGGCAACCCGAAGGCCATTATGACCGCTGGATCGGCGAGGACCGTCGCCGGGCGATGTTCGCCGCAGTGGACCTGCATGGCATGAATGAACAGATCGATGCGGGCGGGGATTTCCGCACGGTGATCTACGACACTGCCGCACAATACCCCGAATTCTCGCAGGAAATTCGCTGGTGGCACGACCGTTGGCTGGACCTGGCGACACCGGTGATTGACCGCTCGGTGCGCAGTTTTCATGCGCTGAAAGCACGCGGCATCCCGGTCTTTGCGCTGTCCAATTTCGGCCGCGGCTCTTTTGCCCTGTCCGAAGGGCGCGAGACGTTTCTGAAAGACTTCGACCGGCGCTATATCTCGGGCCATATGGGCGTGACCAAGCCTGACCCGCGCATTTATGAAATGGTCGAACAGGACTGTGGCCTTGCACCGAACCGGTTGCTGTTTGTCGATGATCGGGCTGAAAACATCGCTGCCGCGCAAACGCGTGGCTGGCAGGGGCATGTGTTCACATCCCCGGACACATGGGTGGCATGCCTGATCGCCACCGGATTGCTTGATGAGGGCGACGTATGACCATTGAAATGATCCCATTCGAGGCAGACCGCCTGCTGGACTGGACCGCCCTGGGCGACGCCATTCTAGCCGGGCACAAGATGGCCAAAGCCGAAATTGGCGACACGTTCCTGTATCGTGGTGACGACACGATGTTGTCACGTGCGGCCTGGATCGACGGCATGGGCAGCGCCGTGAAAACCGCCAATATCATGCCAGGGAATCCGGGGCGGGGCGAACCGCTGGTCCACGGCGCGGTGAACCTGTATGATGACATTGACGGCTCCTTGCAGGCGATTGTCGACTTCCATCTGGTGACCAAGTGGAAGACGGCAGGCGACAGCGTTCTGGGCGCCCGTCTGTTGGCGCGACCCGACAGCAAGGTCGTGTTGATTGTCGGCGCAGGCACCGTCGCGCGTTCGCTGCGCGAGGCCTATGGCGCGACTTTCCCCGACGCGCGTTTCCTGGTCTGGAACCGCAGCCCGGAAGGCGCCGAAAGGATGGCGGCCGGGTATAAGGACACCGAAGCGGTTGCTGATCTGGCCAAAGCCGTGGCACAGGCCGATATCGTGACCTCGGCCACCATGTCGTCCGAGCCGGTTCTGCGCGGCGAATGGCTGCGCCCCGGCCAGCACATCGACCTGATCGGCGCCTATCGCCCTGACATGCGCGAGGCGGACGACACCGTGCTGCAACGCGCCCGCCTGTTCATGGACAGCCGCGCAACCGTGCTGGACCATATCGGCGAATTCAAGGACCCGATCGCGCGTGGCGTCATCCGGCGCGAGGACGTTCAGGGTGATCTGTATGACGTCGCCGCAGGGGATTTTCATCGCCAAAGTGATGATGAAATCACGCTGTACAAAAACGGTGGCGGCGCGCATCTGGACCTGATGACCAGCCGCTATATTCTGGACGCCTGGAGAGACCGATGATCACGAACGACCAGATCGAAGCCTTTCAACGTGACGGCGCCGTGATGATCCCCGGCGCCCTGAGCGATTGGGTCGAAGTCATGCGCGCGGGCGTCGCGCGCAATATGGCCGAGCCGGGCGAATATGCGTCGGAAAACGCGGTGACCGAAGGGCGGTTCTTTGACGACTATGTCAACTGGACCCGCATCCCCGAATACGAACGTCTGGTGCGCGAAAGCCCGATGGGCGAAATCGCGGCGCGTGCGATGCAGTCGAACACCGCCCAGTTCTTTCACGACCATGTTCTGGTCAAGGAACCCGGCACACCGAAACCGACGCCCTGGCATCAGGACGGACCGTATTATTTCGTGCAAGGCAACCAGACGGTCAGCTTCTGGATGCCTTTGGATCCGGTGCGCGAAGCCTCGCTGCGGTTCATTGCCGGCAGCCACAAATGGGACCGCATGGTGCGCCCGGTCAGCTGGGCCGATGACGGCGACTTTTATGACGGCAAACAGGACTGGACCCCCGTGCCCGACCCCGATGCCAGCCCCGGCGACATGCAGGTGCTGGAATGGGTGATGCAGCCGGGCGACGCGGTGCTGTTTGATTTTCGCACCGTCCATGGCGCACGCGGCAATCATTCCGACATCCGCCGCCGCGCCTTGTCCCTGCGATGGATGGGCGATGACGCCCGATACGTGGAACGCCCGGGCCGCACATCCCCGCCCTTCCCGGGTCACAATATGGAAACCGGCCAACGCCTGCGCGAAGATTGGTTTCCCGTGCTCTGGAGCGCCTCATGACCGGATACGCAATCCTTGTTCTTCTGGCGATCGTGATCGCTCTGCCCTGGGTGATCGAACAACGCCGTGGTGTGATGACCGCAAAGCTCCGGCGTGACGCGCCTGGCCATTTCGCCGAGCTGTCCCAGGGGATGACCCATTACGAATGGCACGGGCCGGTGGATGGCAACGTCATGGTGATGATCCATGGGCTGTCGACCCCCAGCTGGGTTTTCACCGGGTTGTTGCGCGGGCTGAACATGATGGGGTTCCGGGTGTTGACCTATGATCTCTATGGGCGCGGCTATTCTGACCGTCCGCGCGGGGACCAGGACCGCGCGTTCTTCCTGACTCAGCTGCGCGACCTGCTGGTCGCTGTGGGCATCCCCGAGGACGAAGAGATTTGCCTGTTCGGCTATTCCATGGGTGGCGCGATTGCCACCTGTTATGCCGCCGAAAACACCGAACGCGTTGACCGCCTGTTCCTGCTGGCCCCGGCGGGCATGGATTACACCCCCGCGCCTTTGCTGAAACAGGCGCGGATTTCGGGCCGGTTTGGTGACTGGCTGTGGGGCATCGCAGGCGGCTGGTTGCTGCGCAAAGGCGCGGCGGCAGATGCAGACGGACCCACCGTCATCCCCGACCTGCCCAGTCGTATCCGCCGCGAGCTGTCCTTGCGCGGATACCTGCGCAGCATTCTGTCGTCTGAACGCAATATGCTGTGCGAGGATCTTGAGGCCGAACACCGCGAACTGGCCCGCATGTATGTGGCCGTGGTGACGATCTGGGGCGAGGAAGACACGGTCATTCCCCTGACCGCCTTGGGCAAACTGACCCAATGGAACCGCGATGCCTGGAAACTGGTCGTACCGGGCGCGGGCCATGCGCTGGGATACACCAACCCGCAGGAAATCATCGCAGCGGTGCAGGAAAACCTGCGCGAAGTTTAGCCGCAGAACGCTCCCGCCCATCGTTGACGCCTGCGGCGTCGCCTCTGGTTGGGCGTGGCCTCACGATGCTCGGCAGGGGCTTTGCCCCCGTGACAAAACCTTACAGGTTTTATCACGCCCCCAGGATATTTTCAGCAAGAGGAAAAGGCAAAAACAAACCCCCGCAGCCGGGGCCACGGAGGTTGTTATTTCATCACTTGGGAATGATTTACATCATACCTTCGCGTTGCGCTTTTTTCCGAGCGAGCTTGCGTTGCCGGCGAATTGCTTCTGCCTTCTCGCGTGCTTTTTTCTCAGAGGGCTTTTCGAAATGTTGCCGAAGCTTCATCTCACGAAAAACACCCTCACGCTGCAGCTTCTTTTTCAAGGCCCGAAGGGCTTGATCGACGTTGTTGTCGCGAACACTGACCTGCATGTGGTTGTCACCACCTTTCTAGTTTAGAGTTGCGTAAAGTGCAGGAAGGCGCCCTATAGCAGGGCTTTGGGTGCTTGTCCACCTGCGCAAGGAATGCGAGGAATGCGGCATGGATGATGCAAAGCGACTTCTGGAAGCGGTTTTGAACCACGTACCGTTTGACGGCTGGACCCAGGCGTCGATGGACGCTGCGGCCAATGATTGCGGTATGGAGGCGGCGCAAGCGCGTGCGCTGTACCCACGCGGGCCGGTTGATATGGCGCTGGCCTATCACCGCCAAGGCGACGCGGCGATGGTGGCCAAATTGCAAGCCGCCGATCTGAACAACATGCGCTTTCGTGACCGAATCGCCGCGGGCGTACGGTTCCGGCTGGAAGATGCCGACAAGGAACTGGTGCGCCGGGGCACGACCCTGTTTGCGCTGCCCCAACACGCGGGCGATGGCGCGGGCGCGATCTGGGGCACCTGTGATGCGATCTGGGCCGCGCTGGGCGACACATCGCAGGACGTGAACTGGTACACGAAACGCGCGACACTGTCGGGGGTTTATACCGCGACCGTGCTGTATTGGCTGGGCGATGACAGCGAAGGCCACGCCGCCACCTGGGCCTTTCTGGACCGGCGCATCGACAACGTCATGGGTATTGAGAAATTCAAAGCCAAGGCGCGGGACAGCAAGCTGGCTCAGGCCTTCATGGCCGGGCCCGGCAAGATCCTGGACGGGATAAAAGCGCCGGGCGCGTCCCGCGGAAACTACCCCGGAACTTGGGGAAACGGAGAGAGCAAATGATCCTGCCCACCACAATGCGCGCTGTTGAAATTTCCGAACCCGGTGGCCCCGAGGTTCTACGCCTGATCGAGGCCCCCGTGCCCACGCCGGGCCATGGTGATATCCTGATCCGGGTCGCCTATGCGGGTGTGAATCGCCCCGACGCGCTGCAACGCGCAGGCGCTTATGCGCCACCGCCAACGGCCAGCCCCTTGCCAGGGCTGGAGGCCTCAGGCGAGGTGGTCGCGATCGGCGCTGGCGTCAGCGAATGGAAGGTCGGCGATCAGGTCTGCGCCCTGCTGCCCGGCGGTGGCTATGCGGAATATGTCACCACCCCAGCGACGCACGCGCTGCGCCTGCCCAACGGCATGGGATTGAAACAGGCCGCCTGCCTGCCCGAAACCTATTTCACCGTCTATTCCAACGTGTTCATGCGCGGCGGGCTTGAGGCGGGTGAACGGTTCCTGGTGCATGGTGGGTCCAGCGGCATCGGCACGACCGCGATCCAACTGGCGAACGCTTTTGGCGCACGGGTGTTCACCACCGCCGGGTCGGCCGCGAAATGCCAGGTCTGCGCCGGTCTGGGCGCCGAACGCACAATCAATTACCGCGACGAAGATTTCGTCGAGGTCCTAAAGGCCGAGGGCGGCGCGAACCTGATCCTGGACATGGTTGGCGGCGACTATATCGCGCGCAACATCCGGGCGCTGGCCACCGAAGGCCGCATGGTCCACATCGCGTTCCTGTCCGGTCCCAAAGCCGAGATCAACTTTGCCCAGATCATGGCAAAACGGCTGACAATCACCGGATCGACCCTGCGGCCCCAGTCGGACCTGGCCAAAGCCCGCATTGCCAATGAACTGGCCGCCAATGTCTGGCCCCTGTTGGACGCAGGCCGCATCGGCCCGGTCATGGACCAGACCTTTGCACTGGAGGACGCCGCCAAGGCGCACGCCCGGATGGAAACCAGCCAGCACATTGGCAAAATCGTGTTGAAAGTGGCCTGATGGCGGTTTGGATTTTGGCCGCCTTGGGCCTGTTCGTGGTGCAGACATTTTTGCCATCAACCGCGCGGGCCCTGTCTGGTGACAGCGTTCAAAAGCGGTTTCTGAAAGGCAACCGTGACGTGGCCCCTGACCCGACGGTCATGGTCGGGCGCATGCAACGCGCCCTGACAAACATGATCGAAGCGTTGATCGTGTTTTTACCGCTGGCCGTTCTGGCCCAGGCACAGGGCACCGACGCCACCACCGGCGCAGCCATTTTCGTGCTGGCTCGCATCGCCTATGTGCCCGCTTATGCGGTGGGTATCCCGCTGCTGCGTTCAGCCATCTGGACGGTGGGGCATGTGGGGCTGGGCATGATGGTCTGGGCTGTTTGGCCAGTCGGATAAAAAACCGGCTGAACAGGCCACCACGAGGGCTGTCGCCCTACCGTACCGGGTCCAACAACGCCCGTGTCGCCGAGCAATCGCGGATCGTGTCGCGTCCGCATGTGCGCGGCTCAAGGTCGCGGGTCAGGCACAGGCGGGCCTCTTGGATGCGGTCGGATTTGCAGGTGATGGTGATCATGTTGGCCTGCCAATCAGGGTTGGATTGCAAGAATGCCTCCTCGATCACCTTGGCGGGAACACGCACGGGATCGTCCAGTTTGCGCAGCACGGGCGGACGGATCACGTTGTCATAGGCAAGTCGCGCCAGACGGTAATAATCCTGCGGCGATAATCCGCTGCACACACCGTGTTTTTTCCACTGATGCCAGGCAGACCCGCCAGACCCCATGATGTCCGCCATCGCGCCCGTTTCCCCGCGCGACGGCGCGCGGAAAGTCGTGCGGCAAAAGCTGGGCCAACCGTCATCATACTGCGGCCACAACCCGTGCATGACCCAGCCGTAATCCTTGCCATCATCACATTGTTCGGCGTCCCGCGCATCGCCTTCCAGCGCGCACCAGGTGGGCGACCAGGACAGGGCCAGCACGTAATAGTCGAAATCGCCCGCTTCGCCATCGGCCATCGCCAGATTGACGGACGCCAAGACTGCCGCCAGAAAACTCACCACGCGCGCCATTCGTCTACCTCGTCCAACAGGGGCTTTTGTTTGATTGCCCAACAGATTTCTTCAATGAGCTGCCATAGCTCTTCGCGCTCGTCGGTTTCAATCACTCCACCAGCGCCCTCATCCAAGCCATTCACATCTTCGACGAACTCACGCAAGAGCTTGCGCGCCTTTGGGCGGCGTGGCTTATCCCCCAGAGCGTCCAGATCCGCCAACAGTGCGCGCACTCGCTTGCGGAGTACCAAAACAAACTCCTGCGGCAAAAACTCCCCGCGATCGTCCCAATCTGCCAAAGCGACCCTTGCTTGAAGTTTCTCCAGAGTCAGCCCCTTGAGACGCGCAGCCTGACGCTTGTCGGCGTCCTTGGCCCGCACGCGTGCCGCTTCAACGTCAGCCCACCAGGCAATGGCGTCATGTTTCGCGCGGTGCTCGTCATCCAACGCAAGAGAGGCCTCCCCCAGACCAGCGCACCGCCGGGCATAGCCACCGGCCGCCAAAGCCGATTGCGCTTCATCTTCGATTTTTTGAAACTCCAACGCCTGTCCGATACCGACGATGTGAGGGGTAGGATAGTAGAAATCCTTGATCACCGCAAAGATCATTGGGAGGCCCATGCCCGAGACCTCGTCCGCGCCAAACCGGGTTTCCTGCAAGACCTGCGCGCCGCTGACCTGCGAGGGGGATGGGCAGACATCAAATATGCCCTCCAACAGCGAGACGACGGGCGTGTTATCCGCACCACAAAACAACACCTTCACCACCCCCCACTTGCCGGAGTTAGATGACCTAGCCCCCTCCCGCGGCGCAATCTGAAAAGCAATCAGGTCACCGGGGTTCAATGCTGTCAAATCCATGCCTCAAATCACCTCAAACCGGGGAAAAGCATTTCCTCTTCCCCTTTTTGCCTGTCCGCACTATATAGACCGCAAGTTCCCCGACAATGAGAACCCGCCCGACAGGCCAAATGGCCGGGGCCGCCCCTTCCAGGGCATGGGGAAGATGTATGTAAAGGAGACGTCAATGTCTGATAAACCGATCATGGCCAAAGCCACTGCCGTCTGGCTGGTGGACAACACGACGCTGAGCTTCAAACAGGTTGCGGACTTCTGCGGGCTGCACGAGCTGGAAGTCCAAGGCATCGCCGATGGTGACGTTGCTGCTGGCGTGAAGGGGTTTGACCCCGTCGCCAACAACCAGCTGACGCAAGATGAGCTGGACAAGGCCGAAGCCAACCCGCTGCACAAGCTGAAGCTGAAGTTTTACGCCGCCGCCGTGGGCGAAGAAAAACGCCGTGGGCCGCGCTATACGCCGCTGTCCAAACGTCAGGATCGCCCGAATTCGATCCTGTGGCTGGTGAAGTTCCACCCGGAACTGGCGGACGCGCAGATTTCGAAACTGGTGGGCACGACCAAGCCGACGATCCAGTCGATCCGCGAGCGCACCCACTGGAACATTTCCAACATGGAACCGATCGACCCGGTTGCCCTGGGCCTGTGCAAACAGACCGAGCTGGACCTGGCCGTTCAGAAAGCCAACGAAAAAGCCGCGCGCGAAGGTGGCGGTATGTCGGATGATGAACGCCGCAAGCTGGTGTCGACCGAAACGTCGCTGGGCATGGATACTGAGCCCAAGATGCCCAGTTCCATCGAGGGGCTTGAAACCTTCTCGCTGGGCAGCGCACCCGAAGAAAAGAAAGAAGCGCCGATCGACGCGGACAGCTTCTTCAACCTGCCGGACAATGACGACGAAGACGAAGATTGAGTTTCAAAGCCCCGGCCACCGCGCCGGGGCTTTTCATTTGCGCCACAGGTTATTTCCAGAACGGGGCGAACCGCGCCCCGGTATGCGGCATAGCCGCGCGGGGGGTTCACCACAGCAAAATTCGTGGCAACATGCTGTGCAAGGAGGCCCTATGTTCAAACCGATTTTAGCCCTTTCCTTTCTGGCCACGCCTGCCTTGGCGGATGACGAATATTGCAATGACATGTGGTTCGTGCGGAACCAGATTTTCGACCGCGCTGGCTATTGTTTCAAAAGCCCTCTGGGGCAGGCCATGTTCGACAATTCCGACTGTACGGGCGGCGAAATCAAGGTGCCAAAACAGCACCGCGACCTGTTGGCCTATGTGAAACATGTCGAGGCGGACCTGGCCTGCAAGGTCGACACCCGCCGCACCACAGCCCCGGTTGAACGGGCCGATCTGCGCCTTCAGCTGCACGACCTTGCTGCCTTGGATGAATATGGCGGCGCTGGCTGCTTTGGCTATCAGGGCCCTGTGTTCAACCTGCACGCCGGGCATGACGCCAGCTCTCCGATCCTGGGCCAAGTCAAAACGGGGGATGACATCCGGTATCTGTTCCGCAGCTTTAACGCCCCGAACGACTGGATCTATACCGAAGCACAGAAGGACGGCGAAACCATCTCACTTGGGTGGAGCCAACGCCTTGAAACCCAACTCTGCGACAGCTTCGCAGGCTAAGGAGGCCGCCATGAAAACCCTGATCACATCGACAGCACTGGCCTTGCTGACAGCGGCCCCTGCCCTGGCACAGGACACCCATTGCGAAGACTGGTGGTTCACCCGCAATCAGCTGTTTGACCATGCGGGCTATTGCTTCAGCTCGCCCTTGGGTCAGGCCATGTTTGACAATGAACACTGCGTTGGAAATCAGATCGACCTGGATGACCACATCCAGCAGGAGGTCGACATCATCCGCTCGTTCGAAAAGGAATTCGGCTGCGCGGTGGATACCAGCCGCACGTCGCTCGATATCCCGCTTCTTGATCTGCGCAGACGCCTGGTGGACGTTCCGATCATGTCGGAATTCGCGTCCGGTTGCCTAGAGTGGCAGGGTGATGAAATCCCGCTGCATCTGGGCCACCATCCGGATGCCCCCGTACTGGGCGCAGCCTATCCCGGTGACGATATCGTTTGGGAATACGAATACCCCGCTCAGCCCGACGGTTGGGAGTTCCTGACCATCTATCGTGATGGCGAACAGATCATGTTGGGGTGGTCACAGACGCCGATCAACCATGATCAATGCGGACGGCTTGCCGGGTAAGCGCAAGCCCTATTGCAACTCGATCTGCGCGCGCGCCGCGTGGCCGTTTGCGTCAATCACGGCCAGCGAGACATGGCCCGGCCCCGGCAAGATCAGTTCGGCCTGTCGTGTTGGGCTGCCGACCAGAACCGGGGTGCCATTTGCCAACCAGGTGAACGGCGGCAGTCCCTCGCTGACCCGCACCACCAATGGGGCGCCACCGGTCGCAACCACCGCGCCATCCGGCGGGAATGCCATCTGCGGCGCGTCAGAGGGGGCCGTAAACACCGCATTGCGCGGTCGGAAAACACGCAATGGCTGGGGCAGCGCGGCGTTGGCCAACAACAACGTGGCCGGCGGCGGCACTGGCAACGGCTGCAACGCTGGTTTCACGCGTGAAAATGCCTCGAACAACACGGGGGCCGCGACATCCGCACCAAACGCCCCCGGCACAGGCGTGCCATCTGCCCGGCCCATCCAGACCGCCGCCACATGGCCGCCATCAAAGCCGATCGCCCAAGTGTCGCGGTGGCCGTAACTTGTCCCCGTCTTGTACGCCAAACGGTTGCGCGGTGCGTTGGGCGGCGGCGGCATGGATGACAGGATATGCCCGACCTGCCAGGCGGCCTCGGGTGACAAAACCCGTGCGCCCGACCCGCCCGCGCCCATCCTGTGATGCACGCCGACCGCCCTGCCGCCATTGCCCAACATGGCATAAAGCCCAGCCATATCTTCGACCGTTACACCGACCCCGCCCAGCGCCACCGCCAGCCCCGGCGGGGCCTGACCGGGCAGTTTTGCCGCGACACCAGACCGGCGCAAGGACGCCATCAGGCGGGCCGGGCCAATCGCCTGCGTCAGGGATACGACCGGGATGTTCAGCGACTGTTTCAATGCCTCGGACACCCGCAACGTGCCGCGATAGGCCCCATCGAAATTCTCGGGCGCATAGGTGCCAAACCGCGTCGGGCGGTCCTCGATCATCGTTTCCGGGTGCGCCAGTCCATCGTCAAATGCCATGCCATAAACCAGCGGTTTCAGCGTCGATCCGGGGGAACGAACTGCGCGCGTCATATCAACGAACCCCCGCCGCTGATCCGCGCGATATCCGGCTGAGCCAACCGAGGCCAAGACCTCGCCCGATTGGTGATCCAGCACCACCATGGCAATCGACAGACGTGCGCCGTGATCGGCCACAGCGGTTGCCGCCAAAGCCTCCAGCCGGGCTTGCAGATCGCCGTCCAGGGTCAGGTGATGCACCCCTTGCGCCGGGGCCTCAGCCACCGCGCGGTCGGCCATATGCGCGGCCAGGCTGGGCATGGCTGCACGCAACGACGGAACGGGGTCGCGCAACGCAGCCTGCACCGTGTCCGGCGACAGAACATCCGCCGTCACCATGCGATCCAGTACGGTATCGCGCGCCCGGCCTGCCCGCGCCGCATGACGGTCCGGGCGTCGGGATTCGGGCGACTGTGGCAGGGCGACCAGCAACGCCGCCTGGGCCGGTGTCAGCCGCGCGGGTTCCTTGCCGAAATAAGCCCGTGTCGCGGCGCGGATGCCTTCCAGGTTGCCCCCATAGGGCGCGCGGTTCAGGTACAGCGTCATAATCTCGGCCTTGGACAGCTGACGCTCCAACGCCAGGGCCACGCGGATTTGACGCAGCTTACCATCCCAACGCCCGGTCGGCCCATCCTCTAACAGGCGGGCGACTTGCATGGTCAGGGTCGATCCCCCCGACAAAACCCGTCCGTTCCACGCCGCCTGGCCGACAGCGCGCAGCATTGCCACTGGATCCACTCCCGCGTGCCGGTAAAACCGCTTGTCCTCGTAGGCCACCAGCATGTCGGTGAACATCGGGTCCACACGCGCTGGATCGACCGCCAGACGCCAACGCCCGTCATCAACCGTATAGGCCCGCAGCAACGCGCCGTGACGGTCCAGAACCTCAACCGCACTGTCGATGGTCAGGTCAGGCATATCCGCCCCGCCAACCCAACGGTCCAACGCTGCCTGACCTGTTTCAAACAGGGTCAGGCAGATCGCCAGAACAAGGGCCGCGGCGCGTTTCACGGTGTGATCCGCACCTGCGCCGTGTCGCCATGGGCGCGATATGTCGGGCGATACATGTCTTCGACCAACGGGGCGGCGTGATGGAACACACCGGGCGTGATCGCGCGCACCACATAAGCCAGCCGGAACGGCTTGTCCGAGCTCCAGTCCACCGCCGCCAGGAACCGATCCTGCCGGAATTCGGTGTTCTGTGGCGTCACCGTCAGTTCCAGCCAATCCAGGGCCTTCACATCGCCCGCCCGCAACAGATGCGGATTGTCGATTTCAAACCCGGCGGGCAGAGGGTCAGACACCATCAGCCGCCCGTCCGAATGATCCCAAGGCGTCACGCTGAGCACTGTCACCAGACGCGTGCCTTGCGCCACCTCGTTCACGTGAACCGACTGGCCCTCCATCGTGAAGTACCGTCGTTCGATGGTATAGCCGTTGCCCCCCGCAGGTTCGGGCACCAAAGGCACACCAAAGGTGGTCAGGGTCAGCTCAGCCGCCTCGGCCCCGCCATTGTGGACATCCACAGCCCCCGCCAAAGCATCCGCCTGCAACACGGTCGCCAATGGCCCGTTCAAGGCATCACCGTTCAGGGTCAGCCCCGCGCCTGTGCTGTTGCGGATCAAGGCGTTGGTCGCCAGCAGGGACCAGGTGGCCTCCTGTGTTGACAGGTGGCGGTCGCCCCGCGCCACACGGGCCGCCAGGGCCTTGCGGTCAATCGCGCGGCTTCCGGCCTCTGAGGCCAGCGTCAGAACCGCTGCGCTGTCGCGCAGGCTGGTGCCGTAATCGTCACGCCAGACCTGGCCGATGTTCTGCACATTGGCAATCTGACGCGCCGCCTGCACGAACAGGCGGTCCGCCCGGGTCGGGTCGCCATAAGCCGCCAAAGCCGCCCCCAATTGCGCCGAGGCCAGGGGCGAGCCAAACGCCATGCCCTTCACGTCGGCGTAATAGCGCAAATCGCCCATCGAGGCCGCACCTTCACGCGCCAGAACATACAGCGCATAGGCGACGTCCTGTCCGCCTTCGTCGAAATCAGACGCATAGTTCACCCGATTGCGCAGGTTCTCCATCGCGCGACGGAACGCACCATCGGGCACCGTATGGCCCTGCGCCTTGGCGCGCGACAAGAAGTCCGAGACATAGGCATCCAGCCACAGATCGCCACTGTCCGGACGCCACAGCCCAAAGCTGCCTGCGCTGGACTGGTTCGCCAGAACCTTGGTGATCGCGGTTTGCACGCGGGTCGGGATATCATCACGATCCGCCAGCCCCATCGCCTCGGCAACCGCGCCGAAGTACAGCAGCGGCAGCGCACGCGAGGTCAGCTGTTCCGTGCAACCATACGGATAGCGATCCAACCGCTCCAGCAGCGCAGGTGCGTTGATCAGGGCCAGCGGACCCGAGGCCAGCGTCGCCTTGCCACTGCCCGCCACCAGCCCGTCGAACACATTACGATCCAGCGTGAACGTGTCGCCCGCCGCCAGCGTAAAGCGCGAGGTGCGCGTGGTGGGGGGATCAAGCGGCGCAACCGGCACAGTCAGGCCCTTCAACAACCGCTGGCCATCGGGCGCATGCAGCACCAGGTTCACCGTCGCCAGCCCTTGCGTCTGGGCATGGACCGGCAGAGACAGCGTCAGCTTGCCGCCCTCAGTCAGGCTCAGGCGGTCAGGCACGGATGAACTGTCCACCACCACGCCCTGACCAGAGACGGACAATTGCACATCCCCCGCCGGGCCGTCCGCGTGGACAAGCTCCAGCAGCAAACGCGCGGAATCACCCGGTTGCAGGAACCGGGGCAGCGATGCCGTCATGACCACAGGGTCGCGCACCAGCACGTCGGCCTCGGCTTGCCCCACGCCGGTGGGCGACCAGGCGACCGCCATCAGGCGTACCGTGCCGTTGAATTCCGGCGTGCTGAACTCGGCTGTCACGCGTCCGTCGGGACCAACCGGCAGCGGACCGATGAATTGCGCCATCAGCTCTTCGGTCGGGGGCGGGGCCTGCATGCGCATTTCCGCCATGGCGTCGCCGCCGGATCGGATCATGCCCATCGCGCCGGACATGCCATCAATCAGACGGCCATAGAGGTCACGCACCCCCATGCCCAACCGACGTTGGCCAAAGTAGTGGTCGGATGGGTCCGGGCTGTTGAATGAGGTCAGGTTCAGGATGCCGACATCAATCGCGGCAATGGTGACGAACGCCTGTTCTTCGCCCATGCCCGCCACGGTCATGCCCACGGGCAAGGCACCACGTGGATTGGCCTGTTCAGGCGCGTCCAGCGTCACCGTCAATTGGTGCGGGCCGGGATCAACGCTGGCGTGGGCCAAGCCCAGCGCGCGGGTCGGATTTTGCCCGGCGACACGGTCCATCGGTTGGATCAAGGTCGCCGTGACATAGGCCCCCGCGCCCCAGTCATCCGTCACCGGCAGGGTCAAGGTGTTTTCACCCGCGACCAGGTCCACCGGCACCATGTCGATCAAACGGTTCGACATGACGGCCACCAGACCCTTGCCCGGCACGCGTGGCACAATGCGCACAGTTGCCGTGTCGCCTGGCGCGTATTTGGCGCGGTCCAGCGACAGTTCCAACATGTCAGGGGTCGAAGACGCATCCGCCACCCCGTACCAGCCGGCATAAAAGTCGACCGAAGAGGTCAGATAGGTGGCGCCCGTGCGTTCAACCACCAGCTCATAGTGGCCCCAATCGACGCGCGCGGCGATTGGCAGGGGTTGGGTGCCCAACACGGCCTCGCCCCCCGCAATACGGGTGCGGCTGGTGACCGGGTCCCAATTCCAACTGCCATGCAGGCGATACCACTGATAGCGCGTGTTGACCCGGTTCAGGGTCCATTTCACCGGCATATCTGTTGGTGTCAGGTCGGGCGATAGGGCTAGGACCTGGAATGCCGCTTCGCTGCCTTCGGGCACGTCTTCGTCAAACATCGGCTTGATGCCGATCATCGGGCTGTCGGGTGTGATTGTGCGCGTCACGGTCCGTTCCACTGGCCGTCCCGACCCTTCGGAAACACGCACAGTCAGACGGGCCTCCAAGGGCACACCGGCGGCCTCAATTTCGGGGAAATTCACCAACAGGCTGGCATCACCATCCGCGTTGGTCCGGGCCGTCGACAGCGTGTCCCATGACGGTGCTGCGCGGTCTTCCCACGGGCCAAACCGATAGCCGGGCCAATCGGCCAACGCGTTTGCGGGCGCAAGGCGTACGTCACCTTCTATGGGCAGATCGGCACCGGGCGCGCCGAACAGATACCGGGCCGAGATGATCATCGTCGGGTGATCGGTGGCGCGAATGCGTCCCTCGGGCAGGGTCAGGTCGAACTCAATCCGTTCGGGCAGGAAATCTTCGACCAACAGCGTGGTCGAGGCCAGTGCGGGCGCGTCCGGATCTGCGTGCAAGTCCAGCCGCCATGTGCCGCGTGGGGCGGTGCCACCGACGGGCATATTGAACACGTGGCCGCCAGCACCTGCGCCTTGCGACAGGTGGCGCGAATATTCGACCCCATCGGGGCGCAACAGAATGGCGGTGATCGGCAGGCCGTCAATCGCCTCGGCCTGCGCGTCCCGCGCCAGCGCGGTGGCGTTGATGACTTCGCCCGCACGGTACGCGCCCCGGTCGGTGGTCAGGAACAAATCAATCGGCGGAGCAGCCGGGCGCCCTTCGACGCCCCGGTCCGACAGATCAAACGCGGGATCGGTCAGCGACAGAAACGCCATGTCGTCCCCCGCGCCTGTGGCCACCACCAAGGCGGGTTCCGCAGCGCCCAGCCCGGCGGTCAGACCGGCGGGGAAATGCGCGTATCCGCTTGCATCCGTCAGGGTCGTACCCAGCACGGCATTGGCACGGGAAATCAGTTGAATTTCGGTACCTTGGGTCGCTTCGGCCGTCGCCAAGGCACGGGTGAACACATGCAACCCATCCGCACCGATCATCGTCGCAATGCCAATGTCAGACACGACGAACCACTGAGTCGCGGGCGGGTTGTCATAGGGGTCGGTGCCCGGCACTTTGGCCTGCAACACATAGATGCCCGGTGGCTGGTCGCCAATCGCCTGCCCCATTGGCAGGCGCGTGGTTACGTCACGGTTCAGATCGCTTTGCAGCGTGCCGGTGCCGGTCCAGATTTCCTGAGCGGTATTTTCGGCAAAACCTTCCTCCTCCCACGGGGAAAGAGACCGACCGATCAACCGCTGCTGCATCGCCCGCACAAGGTTGCGGTCAGACACACGGTACAGGGTCAGATCAACCGTATCCGCATTCACACCAACAATCGGCAGCGCCGCGTCATCCGAACGCGGCAGCACATAGGCCCGCCCCGGAAAATGCACCGACGCCGACCGGTCCTGCACATAGATGGTCAGGCTGATGGAACGGGCCAGTTCCTCGCCGCTGGCCGCAGGCAGGCCGTCACGCAAAGTAATGCGATAGCGTTCGCCATGGGTCACGCCCTCCAGGCACAGCTGACGGCCCTTGGCCTCGACGGCCAAACCCGGCGTTTCGACCTGAACGAAGGGGGTGTAATCCACACCCGCCGCCACCAGATCCTCGGAAAACGTCGCACAAATCCGCGGCTGCGCGCTGTCACTATCCGCCGAATGGTCGGTCACACGGAACCCATACCGGTTGATCGCGCGCTCCAACGCCACATCCGTGTCATCGCGCGGTGACAGGTTCATCGCCAGGCGCAGCACGGCAATCGTGTCACGCCCCCGCCCCAGCTTGTCCATCGCATTGGCCATCAGGACCAGCGCATTGGCCTGTTGCACCGGGATGTTGCTGCGCAGATATCCGTTGATTGCCGCGCTGAACCCTTGCTGGCGATACTTGCGCTGATCGCCACTGTTGTTCGTGCGCAAAGCCAAGGACAGGCGCGCATATTCCAGCCAGGTGCTGGCGGTATCGCTCAACACCACCGCACCAGCCATGTGACGCGTAGCGGACAGGATATTCGCCTCACCTTCCGCATTGCGGGAAGCCTGGGTCAGCGCCTGAGAGGTCCAGCCGCCAACAACATGTTGATGCGGCAGCGCCCGCGCCTGGATACGGGCGGCCTCCAGATCACGATCAGACAAAAAATTCAGCTCCTGCGCCCGCACCGGGCCCATGACACGTGGGTCGGTCGGTAGGATCTCGGCAGAAAACGCGCCCTGATAGCCGACCTGGTCAGAAATATCGGACTTTAGAAAACAGGAATTCGACCGCGTATTAAACGTGAAAGCGACACAGCGGGGATTCGCCAGACAGGCGTTTTGACAGGCCACCAGCGACGTTTCAAAGATCGATTGCAGGTCCGATCCATAGAAATCCATGTCCCTGTGAAACACCACACGGCGGTCTGGAACCGGGTTTTCGGCATGGGCCGGCTGGATAAAGTTCAAGACAAAAGCGATGAAAATCAGAATGTTCCGCATGGGGGCCTCCTCCTGCGCTGTCCTGATGCTGACACAGAGAGGGTGAGTCGGGCAACGGGGTGAATGGTCCGGTTTTCCTGATCTTCATCTCGATTAACGGCCTGTTCACCTAGTTTGTTCATGGTCGGTCCTCAGACAGTGGGCCGAAGTGTCCACACCGGCACGGAGAACGGGATGAGCCTGGACAATACACTCGCGCAAGAACGGCGCGCACGGATGGCGGCGGAACGGCTTTTGGAACAGAAGCAAGCCGAGCTGTTCGAGGCCAACCGCAAGCTGTCGACCCATGCCCGCGCCCTGTCGAACGAAATCGTCGAAACCCGCGGGGTTGTGGAAGAGGTCAAAGGCGAGAATGTTCAAGTGCGTGCCGATCTGGAACGTGTCTCTAACGAAGTCTTCATTGCAAAACGCCGCCTGTGGGATTCGGTCGAAACGATCGAAGATGGGTTCGCGGTGTTTGATGCCAACAGCAAGATGGTCGCCGCCAACACCGCGTATCTGGCCCCCTTTGACGGCTTGGAATGCATCGGGCCCGGGGTCCATTACGAAGACATCGTCATGATCCTTCTGGAAGAAGGCATTGTCGATATCGGCGACATGCCCCGCCGCACCTGGCGGGACGACATGATGACCCGCTGGACCCAACCAGACATCCCCGCCAAAGTTCTGAAACTTTACGATGGCGCCTTCATCCGCTTGATGGACCAGCGCGGGCGCGATGGCGACGTGGTCAGCCTGGGGCTGAACATCACCGAAAGCATCCGCCGCGAGGCCGAGCTAAAAGAAGCCCGCAATCGAGCGGAATCCGCCAATCGGGCGAAATCGGCCTTCCTGGCCAACATGTCCCACGAAATTCGCACCCCCATGAACGGCGTTGTCGGCATGGCCGATCTGATGGCCGAGGGCGACCTGGACGACGAACAGCGCCTGTATATCGACACCATTCGAAATTCGGGCAACGCGCTTTTGACAATCATCAACGACGTGCTGGATTACTCGAAGATCGAGGCCGCCAAGCTTTCGCTGAAGGTTGAGCCCTTCGATCTGGAGAAAACCATTCTGGATATCGTCACCCTTCTGGGGCCGTCCATTCAGGAGAAGGGGTTGCAGATCCTAGTCGATTACGACCTGTTCCTGCCGACCCAATACGAAGGCGACCCGGTGCGCATCCGTCAGATTCTGACCAACTTGATCGGCAACGCGGTGAAATTTACCTCGGACGGGCATGTGTTGATCCGGGTCGTCGGCTTGCCGGTGGAACCCGGTCCGTGTCAACGGGTGCACATCACGGTGGAGGACAGCGGCATCGGCATTGCCGAGGACATGCAAGACCACGTGTTCGGCGAATTCAATCAGGTCGAAGACGAACGCAATCGCAAATTCGAAGGCACCGGGCTGGGCCTGGCCATCACCAAACAGCTGGTCGAATTGATGGGCGGTGAAATTTGGGTTGAAAGCGAAGAAGGCGTGGGCTCGTGCTTCGGGCTGCATGTCACCTTGCCGGTCCTGCAAGACGGGGTCGAACCCGACCTGCCGGACGGGTTAAAGCGCGCCGTGGTCGCGATGGCGGACAACCTGCACCGCTCGATCCTCGAGAAGCGGCTGATCGCGCTTGGGCTTGGCGTCTGGCTGGTTGATGACCCGGCCGCCCTGAAAGAAGCAGCTGGCGGGGCCGATGTGTTGTTCATCGATCAAGACCTATCGGACGTTGCTGGCAAGGATCTTGCCGCAAACCTGCGCGTGGATGGCGTGACGGCGCCGATCCTGCTGCTGACCTCTCTGACAGCCCGCACCCCCGCATCCAAGGCCGTCAGCCATGTCCTGCAAAAACCGCTGATGCGCCCAGACCTGATCACGGCGCTCGCCGGGCTTGAAATGCCCAAATCGGTGGTCGGTGTCCCACCGCCCCCGACCGTGGATGCCATCGAGGTTGTCGAAATCGCCCCGCCCCCTGCGGCCCCAGCCCCCGCGGCTCCACAGGCCCGCCAAATGCGCGTTCTGGCCGCCGAAGACAACAAAACAAACCAGCTGGTTTTTTCGAAACTGGTCAAAGCGCTGAACATCGAATTGCGTTTTGCCAATAACGGAATCGAAGCCGTAAAAGCCTGGGAAGATTTTCAGCCGGACCTGATTTTCATGGATATCTCGATGCCGGAAATGGACGGCAAGGAAGCCACCCGTACCATCCGCGCCAGCGAAGATGCCCAAGGGCTTACGCGGACCCGAATCGTCGCCCTGACAGCCCACGCCATGAGCGGCGATGGGGACGAGATCATGACCCACGGACTGGATGCCCACCTGACCAAACCGCTGCGCAAACCCGCAATCCTTGCCGAGATCGAAGCCTCGTGTCCTGACGGAGCACAGGCGCCCTTGCCAAGCGCTGAACCGGTCGCCGTCTAGGCCAAATCGCTGGCGGCCTCACGGCCTGCGCGGTCAGCTGCCCTGCGGCGTCGCGTCAGGACGCTTCGGGATAGTCGCGCAGGAAGGTCCAGTCGTCCCCTTTGCTCAGATCCTCGCGAAACCTGTACCCGCCGAAATCAAAATCCTTCACCCCGTCCGGATCAGTGATCCGTCGCTGGATCATGAACCGCGCCAACGACCCGCGCGCCTTCTTGGCAAAGAAGCTGACCACTTTCGCGACGCCATTACGCTCTTCAAGAAAAGTGGGCGTGATCACCCGCAGCGACAGTTTCTTCGGATCAATCACCGAAAAATATTCAACCGAAGCACAGTTCACCAACACCCCGGTGCCCACAGCTTCGGCCTGATCATTCAATGCTTGCGTCACGCGGTCACCCCAAAATTCATACAGGTTTTTTCCGCGTGGATTTTTCAGCCGTGACCCCATTTCCAGACGATGCGGTTCAATCATGTCCTGCGGGCGCAACAGGCCATATAGGCCGGATAGAATGCGCAGATGCTCCTGCGCATAAGCCATCTCATCAGGCTCGAGCGAGCCCGCATCCAATCCCGTATAGGTGTCACCAGCGAACATTTCGAGCGCGGGTTTTTCACCCTCACCGGATCCAAAGGCGGCAAAACGATCAACATTCAGCGCGCCGAGCTTGGGCGAAATATGCATGAGCTTTTCCAGCTGTGGGCCTGACAACTTGCGAGCAGTTTGCGCCAGAACGTCCGCCTGATCCAGAAAGGCAGGTGTGGTGCCGACGCCCCCTTTTGCAGGGCTTTCATCCAGCTTTTTCGCGGGGGAAACAACAACTAGCATCGTCAATCCTCTTCTTGGATGGCCGCCAGGAAGGCGTCGCCAAACCGTGCCATTTTATGTTCGCTCATACCTTGAATCCGGGCCATATCGCTTGAAGTCGCGGGGCGGCGTTCAGCGATCTGACGCAGGGTTGTGTTAGGGCAGGACATGTATTTTCCAGTCCCGTCCGCGCCGCGCACAAGGTCGCCTTGCAGCTGCTCTAAACGATCAAAAAGCGTCCCCGCCCCGCGCCCCGCCAGCTTGCGCCGCATCGGGTGCATGTCAGGCACGTCACCCGCGATGACCTCAAGAAACATCTGGCCATAGCTTTCCAGTTTCTTCGCGCCAACCCCGCCGACCTGCGCCATGTCATCCAGCGTTTGTGGCCGGGTTTCCGCCATCTCGATCAAGGTCTTGTCGGTGAAAACCACATAGGCCGGCACGCGCTGTGCCTCGGCCAAAGCGCGGCGTTTGGCTTTGAGCGCCGAGAGCAGTGGCTCATCCTCGTCCGAGACCAGGCGCTTGATCTCGGGTCGACGCGAGCCTTTCTTCAGCGTATCGCGCCGCAACTGCACCGGGGCTTCGCCGCGCAATACGGGATGCGCCTTTTCGGTGATCCGCAGGGCACCGTGGCGTTCGGGATCGGGGCGAACCAGGTCCAAGCCCATGATCTGACGAAAAATCGCCTGCCACATGCGTTTGTCGTGGTCCTTGCCAACCCCGAAGGTCGGCAACCCATCATGGCCCCGGTCGCGTATGCGATCCGTCATCGTTCCGCGCAGAATGTCGATCAGGTGACCGGCCCCAAAACTTTCGCCAGTACGCAAGGCAGCCGACAGCGCCTTCATCACATCGACGGTGCCGTCGAACAGATCGGGCGGCGTGTCACACAGGTCGCAATTGCCACAGGGCTCGGCGTCTTCTCCGAAATAGCCCAGCAACTGCACGCGGCGACAGCCGTGCGCTTCGGCCAGGCCCAATAGGGCATTCAGACGGCCATGATCGGCGGCGCGCCGTTCGGGCGGTGCCAGACCTTCGTCAATCTGCGAGCGGCGCAGGCGGATATCATCGGGACCAAACAGGGTCAGCGTTTCGGCGGGCGCCCCGTCGCGCCCCGCACGGCCGATTTCCTGGTAATAGCTTTCGATTGATTTCGGCAGGTCGGCATGGGCCACCCAACGGATATCGGGTTTGTCGATCCCCATGCCGAAGGCCACGGTGGCGACGACAATCAGGCCGTCCTGCTGCTGAAACTGCCGTTCAACATCCCGACGGTCCTGCGCATCCATTCCGGCGTGATAGGACACAGCCTGATGCCCCGCCTCGCGCAACGCCTGAGCCAGGGTTTCGGTTTTCGACCGGGTTGCGGAATAGACGATGCCGGACTGGCCCTTGCGGGCGGCGGCGAAGGTCAGGATCTGCTGGCGCGGGCCATCTTTGGCGGCGAAGGCCAGGTGGATGTTGGGCCGATCAAAACCACGCAGAAAGGCGCGGGGCGGCTGGCCGTCAAACAGTTTTTGCACGATCTCAGCGCGGGTTTCTTCGTCTGCCGTGGCAGTGAAGGCGGCCAGCGGCACGTCCAGCGCACGGCGCAATTCACCGATGCGCAGATAGTCAGGGCGGAAATCGTGGCCCCATTGCGACACACAGTGGGCTTCGTCTACGGCGATCATCGAGGTGCCGATGCGGCGCAGCAGGTTCTGCGTCCCGCCCGAGGCCAATCGTTCCGGCGCCATATACAGCAGTTTCAGGCGACCCTGCTCAAGCGCGGCAAAGACTTCTTCGGTTTCTTCGTCAGTGTTGCCAGAGGTCAGCGCGCCCGCCTCGACCCCCACCGCCTTGAGCGCACGCACCTGGTCACGCATCAGCGCAATCAGCGGTGAAATCACCACGGTAACCCCGTCGCGCAAAAGCGCGGGCAGTTGGAAGCACAGGGACTTCCCGCCGCCCGTTGGCATGATCGCCAGGGTGTTTTCACCTGCCGTCACGGCTGTCACGATCTCCTCCTGCCCAGGACGGAAGGCGTCGAAACCGAAGACGGATTTCAGAAGATCAAGATCGCGCGGCATGTGGTCCTGCTGGTTTGAGCCGGACAATCCCATGCACGCGCAGGCGGGGCAAGCCGTTAGTAGAGCGCCGCCGCGTTGTTGACCAGGATAATGCGCAGGGCATAGATCACGATCAGCGCCACCAACGGGGCCAGATCCAGGCCACCCATGTCGGGCAGGAAGGAGCGGATGCGGCCATAGATCGGCTCAAGCAGCCGATTCAGGCCATACCAGATCTGCGACACGATCGGCTGGCGCAGGTTCAGAACCTGAAAATTGATCAACCACGACATGATGATGTGCGCGATCATGATGAACCAGACGATATCAAGGATCAACATGAGGATTTGAAACAGAGAGGTCATGGGCGTTCCCGGTGTTGTTTGGCCATTGATCTAGGCGCGCAGACACCAAAGCACAAGCCTGACGCGATGTCTTGGTTGACGTCTGCGTAAGCGCACGACATTGGCGGGGCAAAGGAGATCCGCGCCATGTACCCATTCGTCCGCCTGATCAAAGAGATGATCGTTCACCGCAAGGCCGACGGTCTGGGCATACTGGATACCCATATCAGCCACCATATTTGCTGGCCCTGGGATCTGGATCTGTGGCGCGAGCTGAACAACGGGCGCACGCTGACGCTGTATGATCTGGGTCGGGTGCCAATGGCCACGCGCATGGGGCTGTCCGGGGCGGTGCTGAAAAACCGTTGGGGCATGGCGGTCGCAGGGGCCTCGGTCCGGTATCGCAAACGGGTGACGGTGTTTCAGAAAATTCAGATGCGCACCCGCGTGGTCGGTTGGGACGACCGGTTCGTCTATATCGAACAAAGCATGTGGCGGGGTGACACCTGCACCAGCCATATCCTGTTGCGTACCGCCGTGACCGGCAAGCACGGCATCGTGCCGCCTGATAAGGTGGTGGCGGCCATGGGCATCACGGTGGATCGCCCGCAATTGCCCGACTGGGTACAGACCTGGATCGACGCGGACCACACGCGCCCCTGGCCACCGCAGATGTAAACCCTTGCCCCAAGGTTGTTTTGCCTGTCATATCAGGCACAAACAGGGGGCAGTATGACCGAAATTTCCGTGAAGAAACGCATTTGGGGTTGGTTCTTTTTCGATTGGGCCAGCCAGCCGTATAACACGCTGATACTGACCTTCGTGTTCGGCCCCTATATCAAATCGCTGATTGGCGATGGGGCGCAGGCGCAGGCGACCTGGGGCTTTACCGTGGGGCTCGCGGGCATCTGCATCGCGCTTTTGGCCCCTATTCTGGGCGCGATTGCCGACAATTCCGGCAATCGGTTGCGATGGATCTGGCTGTTTTCGTTGATGTATGTCGTGGGCGCTTTTGGCACCTGGTATGCGGTGCCCGACATGTCAAACCTGACCTGGGTCCTGGTGCTGTTCGGCATTGGCTTGATCGGCATGGAGTTCGCAACGATCTTTACCAACTCGATGTTGCCCGATCTGGGAACGCGTGAAGAGATCGGAAAACTGTCCGGGAATGGCTGGGCGTTCGGCTATGTCGGCGGACTGTTTGCTCTGGTGATCATGCTGACGCTGTTTGCCGAAAACCCCGAGGGCAAGACCCTGATCGGGATCGAACCCCTGCTGGGGCTGGATCCAGCCATGCGTGAAGGCACGCGGTTTGTCGGCCCCCTGACGGCAATCTGGTTCATCGTCTTCATGATCCCGTTTTTCCTGTGGGTGCGCGACCCGAAACACACCGGTCCTGATCCGCAACTGATCAAACATGCATTGGGCGATCTGGGGCGCACGATCAAACGCCTGCCGGAAAACGCCAGCCTGTTTGCTTATCTCAGCAGCTCGATGTTCTATCGTGACGCGCTGAACGGGATCTATACCTTCGGCGGCATCTATGCGGCGGGCGTGTTGAACTGGAGCGTCGTGAACATCGGCATCTTCGGCATTGTCGCCATCATCACCGGGGCGGTCTTTGCCTGGTTGGGCGGCAAGGCGGACCATACGTTCGGGCCGAAACCGGTCATCACCGTCTGCATCAGCATCCTGACGGTTGTCGCCATTGCCATCGTGTTCGTGTCGCGCGACAGCGTGTTCGGCATGGCGGTAGGCCCCGACAGCAGCGTGCCTGACATCGTCTTTTACATCGTCGGCGCCATCATTGGCGCGGCGGGCGGATCGTTGCAATCGGCAAGCCGCACCATGATGGTGCGCCAAGCCAACCCCGACCGCATGACCGAAGCCTTCGGGCTGTATGCGCTGGCGGGCAAGGCCACGTCCTTTATCGCACCGATTTCGATCGGCATCGTAACAGCCGCGACGGGCAGCCAACAGCTCGGCGTAACCCCGCTTATCGCGCTTTTTGCCATTGGGTTGGTGCTGTTACGGTGGGTAAAACCGAATGGACAACCAGTGACGGTGGAAAGCGTATGATCATTGAACAATTGAAACCTCTTGCCATGGGGCTGACGCTGTTAGCCCTTGCTGCCACCTCGACCATGGCCGAAACGCCCGCCAAACAGGTGTTCGGCGCCGCGCAAACGGGGTCGGATCAACGGGCCCGGGCTTATGGGTCTTATGCCAATGGATGTTTGGCGGGTGGCGTGCAGCTGCCTGAAACCGGCCCGACCTGGCAGGCAATGCGGCTGAGCCGCAACCGCAACTGGGGCCATCCGCACCTGATCAAGTTCATCGAACGGCTGAGCGCCAGGGCCGCCAAGCAGCCGGGCTGGCAAGGCCTGTATATCGGTGACATGAGCCAGCCGCGCGGCGGGCCGATGTTGTCAGGCCACCGCAGTCACCAGATCGGGTTGGACGTCGATGTCTGGATGTTGCCACCCAACCGGCTGAACCTTGGCCGTCAAGCACGCGAAAATCTCAGCTCGATCTCCATGCGCCGTGCCAATGGGGCCTATACGAATTCCAGCTGGACCCGGGCGCATCATGAAATTCTGAAAGCGGCGGCCAGCGACCCGGACGTTGCGCGCATTTTCGTCTTTCCCGGCGCGAAAGTGCAGATGTGCAAGGACGAAAAAGGCGACCGGAAATGGCTGCGCAAAATTCGCCCCTGGTGGGGGCATCATTACCATTTCCACGTACGCCTGAAGTGCCCCAAAGGTGCGCGTGGCTGTGTGAACCAGGACCTGCCCCCCGCGGGTGACGGATGCGCCGATGCGCAGAACTGGGTGAACGACATTCTGGACCCACCGCCGCCGCAACCGCGTGATCCGAACGCCCCGGCGCCCACACCGCGCCGCGAACTGACCCTGTCCAGCCTGCCAAAACAATGCGCTGGCGTTCTGTCCTCGCAATAGGGGCCGGCGCGGCCCTGATCCTCAGCCTTGGCTTGCGCGCGGACCCAACGGACCGCGCGCGTTTCCTGTCGTCCAAACGCTGGGCGCACAATCACGATAAATTCGGCGGCATGTCCGGGCTGGAACTGAGCGACGATGGCGCGCGCTTTATCGCGATTTCAGATCATGGCAAGGTGATCCATGGCGAAGTGATCCGCGAGGGCGACCAGATCACCCAAATCGCCGCCGGTAAACTGCGCACCCTGCGCGGTGCCGACGGCAAACGCCCACCGCGATACCACAATGACAGCGAAGGTCTGGCGCAGACCCCGAATGGCGACTTTTACGTCTCCTATGAGGCGGTACATCGCGTGACGCATCACACCGCCCCCGACGCCCCGGCGCAGACCCTGCCAACCCACCCGGATTTCGCCGGAATGCAGAACAACTCGTCGCTCGAGGCGCTGGCAATCGGGCCTGATGGTACGCTGTATACCCTGCCAGAACGGTCGGGCGGTACGACGGTGCCTTTCCCCGTCTATCGTTTTCGCAACGGCGCTTGGGACAAACCCTTTTCCGTCCCACGCCGGGGGCCATTCCTGCCCGTGGGAATGGATTTTGGCCCCGATGGGAAAATCTATCTGCTGGAACGACACCTCAGCGGCATCCTGGGTTTTTCCAGCCGCGTGCGACGGTTCGATTTGACCGCGACGGGGCTGGAGGGCGAAGTCACCCTGTTGGAGACCGGCCCCGGCGTGCATGACAACCTGGAAGGCATCAGCGTCTGGCGCGGCAAGGACGGGCAAATCCGCCTGACCATGGTGTCAGACGACAATTTCCAGATCTTTCAGGTGACCGAACTGGTCGAATACCTGGTGCCCGAATGACTTGACCGAGGCGTCAAGAGCGCTTAGAGACCGCCCGTCCCTGACGATCAGGGGCCAAGTCTCCGCTACCTTGATAAAACGGACCACAGTTATGAAACGTATCCTTCCCGGCGTGATCGCCATGGCCGCCATTGTCGTGGCCTCGAACATCCTGGTGCAATTCCTGTTTGGCCAATGGCTGACCTGGGGCGCCTTCACCTATCCGTTGGCCTTTCTGGTCACCGACGTGATGAACCGCGTCTATGGCGCGGGTCCGGCACGGCGCGTTGTTTTTGTCGGTTTTGTCGTCGGCATCGCCTGTTCCTTTATCGGCACGCAGATCATGGGCGAATTCGGCCCGCTGGTGACGCTGCGCATCGCCATCGGCTCAGGCCTCGCGTTCCTGACGGCCCAAATGCTGGACGTCGCCATCTTCGACCGTCTGCGTGGCGGCACGTGGTGGCGCGCGCCTGTTGTCAGCTCGCTGATCGGCAGTTCGCTCGATACCGCGCTGTTCTTTACCATCGCCTTTTCCGGCGCTTTGACCTGGTTGGAACCAGCAAATGACGTCAGCTGGGCAGGCGAGGTTCTGCCCCTGTTGGGCGTCGGGTTCATGGCCCCCCTGTGGGTGTCCCTGGCCATCGCCGACTGGATGGTCAAACTGGCCCTGGCGCTGGTCGCACTGGTTCCTTTCCGCATGCTGGTCACAAAACTTTCACCAAATGTTGCGTGAAAGTTTTTGACATACGCAAAATATGTGGCAGTCTTCCAAGTATTGAAACTTTGAGAAAGGAGGTGTCCATGTCTAGAGATGCAATGGAGCGAGGTGCTGGAACAGCGTAGATCGCGTTTGGTCGGGGCAGACCCTGATCAAGGTCGCGGGCCAAGCTGACCAACGTCTAACCGGCCCCACCTCCTCAATTCTCGAAGGGTCGTCCCACAGGGCGGCCCTTTTCGTTTGTTGTGACGGCTGGGGGCCAGCCCCCAGACCCCCGGGATATTTATGGCAAGAGGAAATAGGACGGGGTAAAGGTGGGTCATGATCCATGTGACCGACAATATTATCCTGCAGGACTGGGAGCTGAGCGAACAGTTCACACGCAGTTCCGGCCCCGGTGGGCAGAACGTGAACAAAGTGTCCACGGCTGTTGAATTGCGGTTCGAGGCGGCACGGTCACCGGCCCTGAGCAGCGCGGTCAAGGCGCGGCTGAAACGGATCGCCGGGCGCAAGTGGACCGGAGATGGCGCCATCCTGATCCGCGTCGAAGACACCCGCAGCCAGGCCCGCAACCGCGAATTGGCACAGGAGCGGTTGGCCGAAATGATCCGCAAGGCGCTGGTCGCCCCAAAACGGCGGATCGCCACGAAACCCACATTGGGATCAAAGCGAAGACGGCTTGACGGCAAGACAAAGCGCGGCCAGGTCAAATCTCTCAGAGGCCGCGTTCAGGAGGATTGAGCATGTCAGACAAACAGGCGCTTATGGCGCGACGCGAGCGGCTGTTGGGGCCAAACATGACCACCTTTTATCGCGACCCTGTGCATCTGGTTCGCGGCGAAGGCGCCTGGGTCTGGGACGCCGACGGGCGGCGGTATCTGGACTGTTACAACAACGTCGCGCATGTGGGGCACTGCCACCCGCACGTGGTCGAGGCGATTACGAAACAGGCCCGGACGCTGAACACCCACACGCGGTATCTGCATAACGGTATTCTGGATTATGTCGAACGCCTGACCGCCACCATGGGCCACGATCTGAGTTCGGCGATCATGGTCTGCACAGGGTCCGAAGCCAATGACATCGCCCTGCGCATGGCGCGCGCCGTGACCGGCAAGATGGGCATCATCGGCACCGACAACACCTATCATGGCAACACCGATCTTGTGTCGCATCTGTCTTCGAAAAGAACACCGATTGGTGGGCCGGTTGGATACGTGAAAAAGGTGCCCAGCCCGGATCAGCTGCGCCCGCTGGGCGGGTCGCTGGCTGCGCAGGGACAGGCCTTTGCCGCCCATGTTGCCGATGCAATCGCCGCGCTGGAGGCCGAGGGCCATGGCTTTGCCGGTCTGATCCTGGACCCGTTCTTTGCCAACGAAGGCGTGCCGATGTTGGAGCGGGGCACGCTGGACGCGGTCGCCAAACTGGTGCGTGACGCGGGCGGTGTGATCATCGCAGACGAAGTCCAACCGGGCTTTGGTCGCACGGGCGCCGATTTCTGGGGCCATGACCGCATCGGGCTGGCGCCAGACATCGTCACCATGGGTAAACCCATGGGCAACGGCCACCCGGTCGCCGCCGTCGTGGCGCGGCCTGACGTGTTGGCCGCCTTTCGCAATGTCTTTGGATACTTCAACACTTTCGGCGGCAATCCTGTATCGGCCGCCGCCGCCATGGCCGTGATGGATGTGATCGAAGACGAAGGGTTGATGCAAAACGCCCATGATGTTGGCACCTATGCGCTGCAACGCCTGGCCGAGCTGAAACACCCGATGATCGCCGATGTGCGCGGCGCGGGCATGTTTATCGGCATCGAATTCGCGCGGGATACGGACCTGACCCCGGCAACGGATTTCACAAAAGAACTGGTCGAACAGATGCGCCAGCGTGGCGTTCTGGCCCATTCGATGGGGCGCGATTATCACATGCTGAAGATCCGCCCGCCGATGTGTTTCAGCCGCGAACAGGCGGACCTGTTGGTCGACACCGTACAGGACGCGCTGGCGGCGATGCCCGTATGACCGAGTTGAAAGAGGCCCTGCGTGCCTGGGGCGCGCGCGATATGCGCATGATCAAGGAACGCGAGAACGTGGTGCATGAGATCCGCATTGGCGCCACCCGTGCCGCCCTGCGTCTGCACCGTCCGGGGTATCAGAGCAAAGCGGCGATCCGGTCCGAGTTGACCTGGATGGGGGCGCTGTCCGACGCGGGCATGTCCGTGCCCGCGCCCGTGTCCACGTCGGGCGGCGACACCGTCGTCACCCTGTCCACGGGCCGTTTGGCGACTGTGGTCAGCTGGGTCGATGGCGCCCCGATTGGTGAAAGCGGCGTGGCGCTGGAGGGCACCCCGGCTGAACAGGTCACACTGTATCGCAACGTCGGGCGCGAAGTCGCCCAGATGCACAACCTGACCGACGCGATGGATCTGCCTGACGGCTTCACCCGCCATGCCTGGGACGTTGCAGGTTTGCTGGGGCCTGACCCGTTCTGGGGGCATTTCTGGGAAAACCCCGTGCTGAGCGCCGAAGACCGCGCCCTGATCAACCGCGCCCGCGCTGTGGCCCATGACCAAGCGCTGGCGTTTGCGCAAAACGGTGCCGACATGGGTCTGATCCACGCCGATGTGCTGCGCGAAAACGTGTTCGTCAAGGATGGCGTGGTCACGCTGATCGACTTTGACGACGCGGGCTTTGGCTTTCGCCTGTATGACCTGGCCGTGATGATGACCCAAAACGAAGAGGAGCCGGAGTACCCAGCCATCCGCGCCGCAGCGCTTGCGGGATATCGCGAATTGCGCGACCTGCCACAACAGGCCGAAGACCTGCTAGACATGTTCCTGATGATCCGCCGCTTTGCGTCCATGGGATGGGCTGTGCCGCGATACGCTCACGATGGCGATGCACTGCGGGCTTACACTGGCAAGGCCGTCACAGCCGCGAAACAATTCCTGTCCTCGGCTTAGACAATCACGTCGATCTCGGGCTGTACACCGACGTCAAACACACGCTTGTAACGCGCGATCTCATCCGCTGGGCCCATGGCCTTGTTCGGGTTGTCCGACAGTTTCACAGTTGGCCGACCGTTTGCAGACACCGCTTTGCAAACCAACGAGAACGGCGCCAGACGGTCCCCGGGCACCAGCCCACGGAAGTCATTGGTCAGCAAAGTGCCCCAGCCGAAACTGGGTTTCACCCGGCCCGCGAACTGCGATTGCAGCTCGACGATCTTGTCCACGTCCAGCCCGTCGGAAAAGATCACCATCTTTTCACGTGGGTCTTCGCCGCGATCCTGCCACCAGCGGATTGCGATCTCAGCCCCTTCGGCAGGGTCACCGCTGTCGACGCGAATGCCGGTCCAGCCGGCCAGCCAGTCGGGCGCATTGTCCAGAAAACCCTTGGTGCCATAAGTATCCGGCAGTATGATGCGCAGGTTGCCGTCATGTTCGACCTGCCAGTCGTTCAGCACGTCATAGGGCGCGTTGCGCAGGGCATCGTCGCCATCCGCCAGCGCGGCATAGACCATGGGCAATTCATGGGCGTTGGTGCCGATTGCTTCGATGTCGCGCTTCATGGCGATCTTGCAGTTCGAGGTGCCGACGAACTTCTCACCCAGCCCTTCCATCATCGCCTGCACGCACCAGTCCTGCCACAGGAACGAATGACGCCGCCGCGTGCCGAAATCGGCAATACGCAGCTTGTCCACACCACGCAGCGTGTCGATCTTTTCCCACAGTTTGGTCATGGCGCGGGCATACAGCACCTGAAGTTCAAACTTGCCCATGTCGCGCAGAACCGCGCGGGAGCGCAGCTCCATCAACACCGACAGGGCCGAGATTTCCCACAGCATGACCTCGGGCCAGCTGCCTTCGAACGTCAGCTCATACTGATCGCCGACGCGTTCCAGGTGATATTCCGGCAGGCGCAGGTTTTCGAACCACTCCATGAAATCCGAGCGGAACATCTGGCGTTTGCCATAAAACGTGTTGCCACGCAGCCAGGTGCTTTCGCCGCGTGACAGCGACAAGGATCGGATGTGGTCCAACTGCTCGCGCAGCTCACCTTCGTCGATCAGTTCGGCCAAAGGCACTGATGTCGTGCGGTTGATCAGGGAAAACCTGACCACCGTGTCGGGCTTGTTGCGAAACACCGACTGACACATCAGCAGCTTGTAAAAATCCGTATCAATCAACGACCGGACGATCGGGTCGATCTTCCAGTGGTGATTATAGACGCGGGTGGCGATATCGACCATGGGCGAATTCCTTTGTTCCGACCTTGGTTACAGCATGTTTTGACGGTTGTGTAGGGTCAGACCAAAACGACGCCAGCCGCGCCCATGTCAGCGCGTGCCGCCGCCAACGAACCACCCAGATCAATCGCCCGGCACAGGTCCGTGCGCACGATCACATCAAAGCCCAATCGCGCGCCATCTATGGCCGAATAGGCAACACAGAAATCGGTGGCCAGGCCGACCAGGGTCAGGGCCGCGACCCCGCGATTGCGCAAATAGCCTTCAAGCCCCGTTGGCGTGGTCCGATCATTTTCGAAGAACGCGGAATAGCTGTCGATGTGGGGGCGGAACCCTTTGCGGATCATCAGATCGGCGGAGTCGGTTTGCAGGTCATCATGGAACGCCGCGCCCCTGCTGCCCTGCACACAATGATCAGGCCACAGAACTTGCGGCCCATAGGGCATCTCTGCCTCCTGAAACGGGTCCAGCCCATCGTGGGACGACGCAAACGACGAATGCCCCGCCGGGTGCCAGTCCTGGGTGAACACACGTACGGGGAAATCCGCCAACAGCGCATTCACACCGGGGATGATCGCGTCGCCATCAGACACGGCCAGTGTGCCGCCGGGGCAAAAGTCGTTCTGAATGTCGATCACGATCAGGGCTTGGGTTGCGTCACGCATGCATGCCTCCTTGGTTGCCCACAGGCGTACGGGGCGCGTGCGGATGGGTCAAGCGGTTGACCTCACCCGCAGGCCCGTCAATATGCTGGGATGGAAGTCAAAACATACAGCTATCGCGCCCGTGTGGGGATGATCCTGGCCATCGTCGTGTTCTTTGGCCTGTGCACGGGTGTCATCGCAAACTCGGCGATGAACGTGGATGGACCGGTGCGCATTCGCGGGCTTGGCACATTTTCGCAGGCCTCGGCCCCCACGGTTCTGTGGATCATGACCGCCCTCTGTGTTGGCTTTGTCGCAGCGGGCGTTTTGGCCGCGCTGCGGTCGCGCGATGACTGCCGGTTAATCCGACTGGATGGTGACGGGATCGAAGCGCCGCGCAGCGCGGTGTCACGTACGGTCATACGTCTGGCTTGGACGGATATCACAGATGTCGCGGTCAAGAGCGTCTCGGGCCAGACAACCATGGCGCTGCGGGACCTGGACAGAAAGCTGGTCATCCCAAAGAACGGGTTGAACAACGGCGCAGCTTTTGACGACCTGGTTGCCGAGGTGCAAGACCGTGTGGCACACCCCGCCCCTTGATCCGCCTGCGGCCGGGGCGTATGCCAACGCGCATGTATACAATCGCCGCGCTCTATCACTTCACCCGGTTCGATGATCCATCAGCCATTCGTGACCCGCTGTATGACCTTGCCATCCAGCAGGGCGTGACAGGGTCGCTGTTGCTGGCCCGCGAAGGCATCAACGGCACCATTGCCGGGCCGCGCGCGGGCATTGACGCCGTGATCGCACATATCCGCACCCTGCCCGGCTGTGATGATCTGCATTGGAAAGAGGCGACCGCAGCTGATCAGCCTTTTGGCAAGATGAAGGTCCGCCTGAAGCGCGAAATCGTCACCATGGGCGTGCCGGACGTCGACCCCAAGGCCAAGGTTGGACATTACATTGAACCGCAGGACTGGAACGATCTGATCGCACAAGATGACGTTGTGCTGATCGACACCCGCAATGACTATGAAGTCGCGATTGGCACTTTTGACGGTGCCATCGACCCGCATACGGCATCGTTTCGCGAATTTCCCACCTGGTGGCAGGAAAACAAGGACCGGTTTCACAACAAACGTGTCGCCATGTTCTGTACCGGCGGCATTCGTTGCGAAAAATCAACGAACTATCTGCTTGGCGAAGGGGTCGAGGACGTCTTTCACCTCAAGGGTGGCATCCTGGAGTACCTGGAACAGATCCCCGCCGAAGACAGCAGCTGGACTGGCGAATGTTTCGTCTTTGACGGGCGGGTGTCGGTTGGCCACGGGTTGGTCGAAGGACCGCATGAAATGTGCCACGCCTGCCGCCGCCCGATCCTGCCGGCCGACAAGACCCGCGCCGCCTTTGAAGAAGGCGTCAGCTGTCACCAGTGCATCGACGAATTTGATGACGCCCGGCGGGAACGGTTTCGCGAACGACAGCGCCAGATCGCTTTGGCGAAATCACGCGGGAAACGGCACCTGGGGCAATAGCACCGTCGCGGCGGTGGGGTTAATTCGACAGGGCTGCGTCGCGCACATCAATCAGGTTGTCCGTGACCCCGACCACCTTGCCGATCAGGCCCAATATCGCCGCGGTATTGTTGATCGGGCTTTCGGTCACCAACACAGTGTCCTGTGAGTTGATCGCAAATTGGTCGGCCGAAAACAGGCCGTCCGCACTGGTCAGGTCAATCACGAAAACACTGCGTTCATGCCCCGGCCCCGCGATACCGTCACGCACCGCGCCAATGGGATATTGGCGCAGGATCAGAATGCCCTTGGGGTCAGCCCGCGTATCCGACAGCCCGCCGATCAGCGACATCGCATCCAGCGCGGTCACCTCATCCTTGGGAAAGGCCACGATGGTTTCTTTCGATGCCGCCCCCAGCGACCGGAAGTAACGCGGGTCTTTTTCGACGATCAACTTGTCGCCACCGCGCAGCACCGTGTCACGCGCCGGGTCACGATACAGACGATCCAGCGAGGTCACATAGCTGCGCCCATTGCGCACCAGACGCACCTGAGCATTGTCGATCCGCGAGGAGGCGCCGCCAGCCACCGCCAGCGCATTCAACACGGTGAAATGCGTATCATGCATCGGATAGCTGCCCGGCTTGGCAACGCCATCCACCACATCGACAGACATGCGCGCGCCGGGCTTCACGGTCAGTTGCACCTGGGCCGATGGCATGATCTCTTCCATCTTGCGCTGAATACGGGCACGGGCCTGGGTGCGCGACAGCCCGGCCACCTGCACCGACGACACGAATGGCAGGAAAATAGTGCCCCCGGCGGACACTTGCATGTCCTTCATATCGACCATCTTTTGCGATGGCGTGGTCAACAGCGACGTCTCTTCGCTGTCCCAGATCACGATATCCAGAACGTCCAGCGGCTGGATCAGGGCCTCGGCAGGCGCGGGGGAATGACCGATCCAGCCATGCGACCCGTTCGTGGCCCCGGTTGTTGGCCACTTTCCCGCCAAAGGCAGAAAATCGCGGGTGACATGATAGACGGCAAAACCGGCGGCTTGATCGGGATCGGCCGACAGCACTTCGGATTGCACAGCCGCCCCGCGCGGCAGGTTGCACGCGCTCAGCGTCAGAATGGCCAGAACGGCAGCGATGGCCCTGAACACGGTATCCCCCCATGGATTCGGTCGCGGCGACCCCGCGCAGGCTGGGTCACATTACGGCGTGGGTTGCGATGCGGCAAGCACCCGCTCACAGCAGATTTGCTTTATGCGCCTCAAGCCCTTCTTCGACGTTGTCATAGAAGGTCAGATGCCCCTGCTCCAGAACTGCCACCTGATCACAGATGCGGTTGACCAGGTCCATGCTGTGGGTCACCACCACCGCGCTGCTGTCTCGCATCCGGGCCTGAAACAGCTCTTCGCTTTTGCGCCGAAACGACGCGTCGCCGACCGCGGTCACCTCATCCACCAGATAGGTATCGAATTTGATCCCCATCGACACACCAAAAGCCAAACGGCTTTTCATACCCGAAGAATAGGTCCGCACCGGTTGGTGGAAATGCTGGCCCAACTCGGCGAAATCCGCCACGATTTCACGCAGTTCGGCGGTGTCGACACCATAGACACGGGCGATAAAGGTCGTGTTCTGCGCCCCCGTCATGTCGCCGTGAAAGCTGCCTGAAAACCCCACGGGCCATGAGATCGAGCCATCCGAAACGATCTGCCCGTGGTCCGGGTCCATGGTGCCGGCAATCATCCGCAGCAGGCTGGATTTCCCAGCCCCATTGCGCCCCAACAGGGCCACGGACCGCCCGGTTTCAAACCGCGCATTCAGCCCGCGCGCCACATGGGTTTCCCGGCCGCGAAGGCGATAGGTTTTCCACAGGTCGATCAGCTCGATCATCGCGGCCCCTCCATCGCCTAGCGCCGATCGCGCACGCTGTAATAGACCATCGTCAGCGTCGCCCAGATGCCGAACAGGAAGGCAGCCAGCGTGCCCAGGATCACCAGGCGCTGTGGGTACTGTGCCGTTTCGGCCAGGGTGGGTTCGACATAGGCGGCCAAATAGCGCGACTTGCGCAGGGCTTCGGCCCGAGCCGCATCAAACGCAGCCAGCGCGCCCAAATAGGTCGTTTCGGCGAATTGGCGGTCCACCGCCAGGCTTTCGTATTCCCCAACCAGGGTCGCATAGGCCTCGGTTGCATCACTGTCGGCCTTTGAAAACCGGGCGCGTTCTTCGCTGATCCGGGTTTCGATCACCTGCACCCGGCGCACGGCCCGTTCGACGCGCGGATCATTGGAGGACGTGGTCTGGTTCAGAATATCCAGGTCGATCTGCGCTGAAGCCAACTGTTCTTGCAGACTGTTCAACAGCCCCATGCGACCCAGAATATCGGCCTCGGGGTCCAGAATCTGGGTGCGCAGGCGGAATTCGGCCACGGCCTGACGCGCCAGACGCAAACGTACAACCGCAAGTTCCAACTCATTGGCCGCGTACCGCATCGCGTCCTCGCGGGCGATGGCAGACATGTTATTGATCAGGTTCGAGCTTTCATCAAAGATCACTTGCCCGATGGCCTGAGCCTGTTCAGGTGTGAAGGCCTGGATGCGTAGCTCAATCAACCCCGAACTGCTGTCATAAAACACCTTTACCATCCGGTTCCAGTATTTCAGCAGGTCTTCGATCGAGGCCTCTGGCGCGACCCCGAACAGGGGGTCGCCGGGCGACGCATAAACCGCACGCAGGTCCATCCGGTCATCAACCGCCCGCACCAGACGTTGGCTGCGGATGAATTCGAACAACACATCCGTGTCCGATCCGCTGGAGGATCCGCCAATGCCGGTGATGCCACCCAACAGTTCGACCGGCGATGCGGCCTCTTCGCTGCGCACGGTGAAGCCCATGGTCGAAGCATATTGATCCTGTGCTACGAAATAGAGATAGGCCCAGGCCATCAGCAACGGAAAGCAGACGCCGAGATAAAGCCCCCGCAGCAACCCGCGGTGACGACGATGCATGCGGGCACGCCCTGCAACGGGGACAGACTGCGGTTTCGGTACGGCTTTGCCACCGCCACCAGCGCCGTCTGTCTCTTTCCTCGCGGGCGTCTTTGCGTTATCCATGTTTTTAACCAAAAGGGTTGCCTAATAGATGACCTGAAGAAAGACCTAGCAGAGGCCAGAAACGAATACCAGTTCGCAGCGGGACCCCACGAGCAGCATGCAAGCAAACTCACGCCTGACAGCCCTGCCCCTGAAAACGGGCCGCACCATTTTGGCGCTGATGCTGCGCGAAATGTCGTCGACCTATGGGCGCAATGTGGCGGGCTATTTCTGGGCGCTGGCGGAACCGATTGGCGGCATTATCCTGTTGACCCTCGTGTTTTCAGCGGCCTTACGCGCGCCAACGCTGGGCGATAATTTCGCGCTGTTCTATGCCTCGGGCGTGTTACCGTTTTCGCTGTATAATGAATTGCAGGTCAAAACCGGGCGCTCACTGGGGTTTTCAAAACCGCTGCTGTTCTATCCCGGCGTGACCTTCATGGATGCGATCCTGGCGCGTATTTTTCTGAATGCACTGACCCAGGCCATGGTGTTTGTCATTATCGTGACCGGGATCATCGTCTGGTATGACATAAATGTATTTCTGGACATCCCGGTGATGATGAGCGCCTTTGCCATGGCTATTCTTCTGGCGCTAGGGGTCGGCACCCTGAATTGTTACTTGAATTGGCGGCTGCCCGCCTGGGGGCGGATCTGGGTCATTCTCAACCGCCCGATGTTCATCATCTCGTGCATTTTCTTCAACTTCGAAACCATTTCTCAACCATACCAGGACTACCTTTGGTTCAACCCTCTGGTCCATATCGTTGGTCAGATGCGGCGCGGCATTTACTCAAACTATGAACCGGACTATGTATCCTTGACCTACTGTTTCGGCTTCGCGCTCGTGTGTTTGTTCTTTGGCCTGATTTTCCTGGGCCGCTACCACCGTGATATCGTGAACGGATAAGCCGATGAACATGCAAACCCTGTTCGATGCCTCTGCCAAAACGCCCCTTGCGAAGGCGTCCGCGCATGTGATGATCCTGTTGTGCACCCATAATGGGGCGGCCTTTTTGCAGGAACAACTGGCCTCTTTTCTGGCACAGGACCATGACGACTGGTCGTTATGGGTCAGCGATGACCACTCGCATGACGACACCGTGACGATCCTTGAACGGTTCCGGGACGACCATCCAGAACGCAACATCCATCTGTTTCAGGGGCCCGGGCGCGGGCTGGCGGCGAATTATCTGTCGCTGTTATGCCAAAGCGCCATGCCGGTGGGATATGTGGCCATGTCCGATCAGGACGATATTTGGCTGCCGGACCGATTGAGCCGCGCTGTGCGCGAGATCCAGAAAGCCGCACGGGGCAGCGCAGAAGACAAACCCGTATTGTACGGCAGCCGTACCCGGTTGGTGGACGCGGGCCTGACCCCGATTGGAACCTCGCGCCCAGTGACCCGCGCGCCATCCTTTGGCAACGCCTTGGTGCAGAACGTGATGGCCGGCAATACCCTGGCCATGAACCCCGCTGCGATGGCTTTGGCGCGAAACGCCGGGGCGGACACCCAGGTGCCGTACCATGACTGGTGGCTGTACCTGCTGCTGTCCGGGGCCGATGCGCGTCTGGTGTTTGATGACCGCCCCAGCGTGCTGTATCGCCAACACAACAGCAATTCCCTGGGAACGAACCGGTCTTTCAAGGGCAAGCTGCGGCGCCTGCGCATGGTGCGCAACGCGGAATACCGCGACTGGATCAACCAGAACCTGGCCGCCCTGACACAACATGAAAATCTGTTGACGGAACGGCACCGACACCAGGCCACGACCCTTGCGGACCGTAACCTACAGGGGCGCTTGGGCGCAGTCCGTCGCGTCTGGCAATCCGGCGCACACCGCCAAGGACGGCTGCAATCACTGTTCATCTTCTGGGCTGCCTTGACCCGCCTGATCTGAATAGAAACGCTGGATCGTACGTGCGTTATGCGCGGCGTCCTGTACATTCCCAAGAAACCGACGCGCTCCCGCCCGCCCTTGGGCCTTGCGGCCCGTCTGTCGGTTGGGCGTGGCAGCC